>Ga0257120_1001010_pt1 | contig 19536 bp, 18 predicted proteins | sample SI106_10metaG_FD_190153 | JGI IMG/M metagenome (GOLD analysis project Ga0257120, IMG submission 190153) | Marine microbial communities from Saanich Inlet, British Columbia, Canada - SI106_10 | ecosystem: Environmental > Aquatic > Marine > Inlet | place: Canada: British Columbia | collected... | reverse complement strand
TAACGAGGCTTAGAAGGCTGTGTAGCCGCCCAGGCCTGGTGTTGTGAGGGCTTTTTGGAGGGGGACTAAGAAAAAGTCTTATGGACAAAAAGGAAATCTAGGCGTAGCGTAAAAATATGTATTTTATTTTAAAGTACATATTATAGATAACAAGGTGATAAATTATGAAATTATTTTATGCATTATTAGTATCTTTTATATTATGCGCTAGTGCGCAAGCAGACAATCATTCGAGCAATGAACAATCCGTGCTTAATGCACTTGAGCAGTACCAGAAAGCCATAAACAGCGCTGATTGGGATGCGGTTGTAGATTTACAAAGCGATACAGGGACTTACCAAAGTAACTCTGATGGAAGTTTTCACAAACCACTAGCAATAGACACTAAATCCGATTGGCAAAAAGCCTTTCAAAAAAACTCAATGACAAGCTTCTTTTATCCAGAGGCTATATCTATTAGTGATAATGTGGTTTTGGTTAGAGCATATTCAGAGGGCGTGATTGGAGGCGATAGCCCTTCACCCTATAGAACAAGGGTGACGATGGTATGGATTAGTGAAAATAATGGCTGGGTAATTAAAAGCTCACATTGGTCACCTGCAAACTTTGGCGGTGTTCATAGAACACAAGCTGCAGACTTTGTAGATTAAATTGCTGCACGAATTAAGGTTTTTATTTGGTTTGCTTTGTAAAAACCTTTATTCATTTCCAGCCTATAAACAAGATAACAATTCATGCAGCCGCAATGAATTCTTTAACGAAGTATAAAAGCCTCAACTCCGACTATTGAATTCCAATAATAATAAGAAGAAGTTGTTTCCCTTAATGATTAGACTCAAGGGCGTTTAGCCACTAATTTAAGTTGTCGCATAAGTTGCCTGACTTTGTAACGTCCCACGTTAAATCCAAGCTCGCGCACTTCACTCAACATCCCTCTGCTACCATAAGTTGCATCCATTTCATGGTGTACGTGCTCGATAGCAGCTGTTAGCCTGACCTGTTCGGCTTTGATTGGCTTCACTTTTCAACGCGCGTAAAACGTACTGCGTTTAACATGTAAACACCGACAAATATCACGGACTTTATGCCCAGCCTTTTTCAGCTTCAGCGCGACTTGCTGCTGCCGTTCATTTCCATGGCGAAAAAGACGGAAGCTTTTTTTAACAGGTCATTGTCGCTTTTTAACTGTTTTACTTGCGCTTCAAGTTGTTGGATACGGCGATGCTCTTCAGTAATCGCCGTAGCTTTAGGCGTAACGCCTAGTTGTTCTTCCCTATATTGCCTCGTCCATCTTTGCAATGTGGATTGGCCTATATTCATCGCTTCAGCAGCATCTTTGACTTTATAGTTTTGTTTTAGAGCAAGTTCTGCACACTCGCGTTTGAATTCTGCTGTGAATAGTCTTCTACCCATTTTTAACCTCGTTAGTTTTGGTTATATTATCTATAACAAAGTGTCTTGGAAAATTAGACGGTTACACTCTGCCTTGAACGCAAATGAAGTTCGTGCGATACGTCAATATCCTCTTAATCAAGAGTACAGGGTGGTGGGCATTGCTACGGATATTAATGTGACATATGGAGATGCAATTGTCATTATCAAAAGCGATGTCGATTTATGGAATGGGTGCTCAGCAGAAATGGTTTCATTTGATGATGCAGACGTAATTAACATTGGAGATAATATAGACCTTTTTTGCTCATCGTGGAAAGAAGTAGCTGGTAATGTAAGTTTTAAAAAGTGCCGTCCTTATATAAAAATGATATCTAATTAAATATGACATCAACAGCCTCTGGTATATATAAAACTAGTTGTATTCTGTCTGAGGGTGTTACTTACTAGTTCTGTATATTGGGTGAAGCATCCCCCCGCTTTTTTATAGCAGCACTACTAGTTAAATTTATAGGTTGTTAATCACACAATAAAAAGCGGATGGATGACGCTACCTTAGTGTAAATCCATCCATCCGATTTTACTTTCGGTACTTCGGCTTACATATAGCGTACTTACGTTTTCGTATTCCTCTACCCATCCTAGTTCAATTAACTTTAGCACTAGAGCACGAAATTTACGTAGCTTAGTCTCATCACTTTGCGCTCCAGCATATTGGCTTACAAAATTAGTTTACCAATCTGATTTTGTAATCATGTTAATCGGTTTAATTCATTTTTAAGGGGTGTTTGTTTTTTGTATTGTTGATAATGCCAATCCGGCAAACAGTTGGAGACAACAATGAAAAATGAATATGACAGTACCCAAAAAAGAGTATGTAAGCAGACTAAAAATGGCGAAGTATGCATAGAGACAAATCCGTATCGTATCCCCGTCGAGGTGTTGCGAAAACACAGTTTGTCATTATTTAATTGTCGACGATATTTCAACAAGTAATATGAAGTTTGGCGCCACTTGTTGATTAGCAAGTGGCGCTTCACTATAGGTGTAAAGTCCACATAATCTTCATTGTGATAAAAATGAGTAGAATAGTTTTTCGAGGCTCAGCAGTCCTTAATATTTGATTTTCGTAAAAACGCTTCAGTGATACACAAAACTAGTCGCATTTAGTAACAGGGTATTACTTACTAGTACAAGAAAAACTCTTAATAACACCCCCTTGTTGGATCAAAGACAAGCCGTTATTTAAACTAGGTGGTAATAATTTACACTTTTCTCTATAAATATGGGAGGTGGAAGATAAGTTCTAGTGAAAGTGTGGGGTTACTCACTGACATTAGATACCAACCATGTAACTAATGATGGCAGTAATGAGTAGATTTATGAGTAGACTTTGTTATTATAATCACTACCCAGTGTAACTTCTAACTGTATTGGTGGAGCCACAACCCTAGTTGTAATAACAGCTGAAGGCGCACGCCTGGAAAGTGTGTTTAGGGTTAAACCTAACGAGGGTTCGACAAATCGCCAGGAACGATTTGTACTGCCGGAGGCACCGCGGTAGAGGCGAGGGCAGGAGCACGAGGTAAATCCCTTTCTCTCCGCCATAGTTAGTCTGCATAAGCTCTACAAACCTTGATATACATACATTCGGTGTGTAGCCTGTTTAGAGCAGTAGACAAATATGGTGACAAATAAACCCAATAATTCTGTTACGCTATCTTACATACCCCACACAAAAGAAATACCAAAGCCAGATTGTTCCATTTCAATTGATAACGTTTGGTTTGGCGCTAAAAAATTAACACCAGTCACCTCTTTTGCTGGCGAGTAAAAAGCCATCACGTTTAATTGTACTTTGCTACTAAATGAATGACTAAGGCCTGCTGTAAGATGCCACTCTTGCACGCCTGGAGCTAGAATATTAAATAATACTTCAGATGATGGAATAGGTTGCTCGGTGTAAGAAATACCAAAACGGATTTTTTGTTGTTCCGTTCGTTGCCATTGATAGCCAAGTTTATAAATAGTCATGTCGTCCCAACCAAATCCAGCACCGCCGTCAGTGCCTAGAGGTGCTGACATTAAGTTGTCTATTGGATTTGTAATGCTTCTTACATCATCGTAATTTATTTTTTGCCAATCAAATACAATTTCATTGTCTGGCGTAATTTTAAAAGCAGCACCAATTTGAATTGAGCTTGGCAAGTCAAAGCCACCTTGCTCTGCAAATAAACCACGGTAACTGTCGAACTCTTGCATTGAAACTGCAGAGCGGTAACTAGCTCCCCAGCTGAGTGATGAGTTGATCGTTTGGTTTATACCTAATTGAATACCTACACCAGTACTTGTATCTGCTCCATTATCAGACAAATTTTGCGGCGATTGCGAAAAGGGAGCAAAACTACTCAGACCTTGCGCTTCAAATTGTTGCAATACGTAAATTGGCGATACACCAACGCGAGTTTGTTCATTAAACTGATAACTTACTGTAGGACTAATAAATAATTGTTTTAAATCTACGCCAGTAGTGCCTGCGTAAAATGTGCCGTCAGGAGCAGTGCCTGCATTATATTGAGTATTCATGCCGCCATTGCCGTAAACTAAAACACCAATATTTATCTTTTCATTAAGCTGATGGCCAATTGCAAATTCAGGAATGGCAAACAACGTGTTATCACTCTTTTGTGTTTTAGCTTCAAGATAAAGTGCATCAGGAAAAAAATCAGCTACTGATGAAGCCGTGTATTTACGATCAGGTGAAAAAAGTTCCAAGCCTAACGAAAATTGAGTACTATCAACTATAAGATTTGCTGGATTGTTTGCCCCCGACATTAGTTCTTCAGATAGAGCTAAACCAGCACCAGCCATACCTTTATGAGCAATGCCATAGCCATGGGTAAAATAACCATTGGTTGCCAATGCACTAGATGATCCTAAGGAGAATGTTAACGCTAAAGTTGATATTAACTGCTTTTTCATTGTAAATAGACACTACACTTTTGAATTTTAGAAGATGAATAATAGCGAACTCTATATATTCCAAATAGTAATTAAAATAGATTAGATATAGTAAAAAAGAATAAATGATTTGATTGGCTCATTTAACGTTAACCCCATTTCTCTTGCAGGGCCTTCGCTATGAACAATTATAAATTGAAAATGCAAACGCACCTTCTTGGCGATTAGGCTGTTGTCACTATAATTAGCTATGATTGAGCCTTTTTCTCCATACAAGCTTTCTTATGGCATGTCTATACCGGAGAACAAACTCGTTCGCTACGATATTGCTCTTGGCCAGACCACTGTTTTAGGGAAGCCGGTCGAATGGGAAAAGTCCTCTCACCCTACTCCAATGCCATTTGGGAGTTTGACATCGCAACAGGCAAAACCAAAGAGCTAGCCAAACTCAGTGAACTGGATTCCCAAGCCAGTACTCAAGATTTTATTACCGGCTATGATTCATGGGACAATAACGGAAGCTTTTATGTTTCAAATTTCACAATGAACAATGGCGTTAATGTCTATATGCTGGGAATCAATCCCGTGCGCGTTAAAACTATGCAGGACAGTTCTTTCTAATTAGTCGAAATCGCTGCGCAAAGTACTGAGGCTGGAGTAACGGTTTTTCGGTCTGGTTCGGTTTCAGATGCACTTGAAGTATTGTATGAGATCAGATTATTTGACGGTCAGGGTGTTAGACTTGATACAATACTCGGCGAAACGACTGTCAACGTAGGGCAGAGTAACATCGAGTTGACAATCCTAAGCCTTAACTTACCGTTAGCAAATACCTTTAACCATGCTGAATTCGTTGTGATTGCGGACGGTAACGATTATGTACTTTCAGATGTTCACAACGTTGTGCTGGAAATGCCCTAAACTTGGTTTATGGCATTTTCGGACTTACATTTAGCTTTCATTGAATATTAGGTATACTATCGCCCATTATTATTTGAACCAAAAAGAAGTCACAATGGGCGTAATCATTTCCTTAATTCGTAACGGTATTGGCGGCGTATTAGTGTTTTTTGACATTATTACTCGCGGTACCAAATTAAAACGCAGTCCTCAAGCACAACAGCAAATAGCGACAGAGCTTAAAGGGTTAAGCTTATACCAATTTTTTGCATGTCCATTTTGCATTAAAACACGGCGTAGAATGTATAAATTAAACTTACCTATCACAACATTAAGTGTCTCTAAAGGCTCACCTCATCGTGAGACATTACTCAATGGCGGCGGAAAAATTCAAACACCTTGTTTACGTATAGAACAAGACGGCCAGGTACAATGGTTATATGAATCATCTGCTATTATCAGTTACCTTGAGCAACGATTTACCTAATGTAGCTAATTGAACGTTGCGTTTAGCACAACGCAACGAGACTCGATTGTGCAAATTCGATATAAGTCTGGGCGTCTTCTAATGCGCCTTTGGTTTTGATGTGGTCGGCAAAGCCTAATCGAGCACTCATCGCAATCCAAAAAATAGCACTTACCAATCCAACATATCGCCAAATAGTTGATTTGGCCCACTTAAGCGCAAACGTAATGGAAAGTACATAAAATACAAACCCTGCTAATTTAGATGATCCCCAACCATTCACAAACGGATACAGATTCAACGGATTGACTATCAACATATAAATGAACGTTGCAACGAACAAAGTATATAAGATATGAGGTCCTATCTTTAAGATCTTGTGGTTGACTTTATCCGATTGTTTGAGCGTCAAGATAAAGCTAACAATAAACAGTAAAAACGTCAGCGCAATGATAGTGAGATGCGCGTGCTTAACGATCATATACATGGTGTTCTTTCCTTTGGTTAATTAAAAAATTAATGTTTTCACAACGTTATCATATTATTGTTATGTAAACCTTCGTAACAAGTCTTTTTACTCACTAAATGTGGGTTGAATTCCCCCTCAATAAAATCATATACTCCACCCAAGCTATTTTACGTATCACTAAGGTATATCTATGATCACAGAATCAAGATTAATTAATAATAGTATTTCTGACTCTGAAGATATGTCCTATAAAGCCAAACTCATCAATCATATTATCAGCGAACTTGAACAGATTCATGCTACGGCTTTAAATGCGGCCAAGCACGCCCATGCAATGGCGACAGATAAACAAAATATCCCTGAAAATAAATATGACACCTTAGGGCTAGAGTCGGGCTATTTAGCTCAGGGGCAAGCTCAACGTGCCGCTGAGTGTTCTGCTGAGTTGGATGCCTTTAAACACATCATCGTCAAAGACTTTGTTGCACAGGATAGCATTACTATTGGCGCTTTGGTGGGGATTGTCGATCAACATGAAACCGCATTATGGGTCTTTTTAGCGCCGAGTTCAGGTGGAACCAAATTTGAATTTGAGGGCCGCAAGATTATGGTTATCAGCGCAAGCTCGCCGTTAGGTAAACAATTATTGGGTAAAACACTAGGTGACGAGTATCACATCGGGCAGGGGTCACATAGCAAACACTATTATATTACGGATATTATTTAAGATGTCAGCTAGAGAACGTCGTCCCAAACCTTGTGCGACGTGTTCGACGCCTGTAACTATTTTGTTTCGTGTCAAAATCACGTTATCTTCACCTTGGCAATTGCTGTGTAAATCGTGTCAATTAAACGCCAAAGCCAATACTGGCTATCAATACGGCGGCACATGGAAAAGCGCTAAACGGCATTAAAATAAGCTCCTTTTGCCAAATATGCGTGTTTGATATGCTCCACTAACGCTAACACTTTACGTGGTGTCTTTTTGATAAATGGGTGCAGCGCATAAACGCCAATGGTTTTATCTACTTCGTCATTAAATAAGGTGACCAGATCCCTAGATAGCAAGTCTTCATGCACCAAACATTTAGGTACATGCATGATGCCATGTCCAGCTAGTGCAGCTTTACGTAATGCACTAGCATTGTCGGAAGCAAAATTCCCATTCACAGTTACCGTGTATTGGTGACCGTCATTCCTAAATGCCCAATTATTGGCACCGGATTTTTGGTACACATAAATCAAACAATGATGCTCTGACAGTTGAGCGGGAATAGCAGGGTGACCATATTTCGATAAATAGCCAGGTGAACAACAGATCACCCACTGTGAATCAATAATATGCCGAGCAATTAAACTCGAATCTTCTAATAAACCCGTGCGAATAACTAAATCATAGCCTTCTTCTAAAGGATTGACAAAGCGGTTTTCGAGCGACATATTAACACTCACATTAGGATGTAGATGGCAAAACTCAGCGACGGCTTCGCCTAGTAATAAGTCGCCAGAAATAGTCGGTACTGACATTTTTATGTGGCCACTTAAGGTTTCATTATCATCTTTAATATCGTCAATCGCTTCTTGGGTAATATGTTTTATCATATCAGCGCTTGATGCTAATTTTTTGCCAGCTTCGGTTAACGCTAAACTGCGTGTTGTCCGGTAGAGCAGTTGTGCATTAAGCGCTTGCTCTAATTGCGTTATACGCTTACTCACGACTGAGTTGGTGATATTGTTAAGCTCTGCTGCTTTTTTGAAGCTACCGAGTTCAACGACTTGAGAAAATAAAACAAGATCATTTGCATGCATAGGATTAATTGATTTTTGGAAACTATAATTTCGATTATTTCTATTTATCGATTAAAAGTAAAGGGATATACTCAAAAAATAATTGGCATAGCACAAGGACTTAACAATATGATCATTTCTGCAACCACAGATTTTCGAGCCGCTGCTAAAGCGAAACTTCCGCCTTTCTTATTTCATTATATTGATGGGGGCTCATACACTGAGAGTACTTTAAGACGCAATGAAACTGACCTACAAGACATCGCCTTAAAACAAAAAGTGTTAAAAGACATGTCTCATCTCAGTTTAGAGCATGAAGTGTTTGGTGAAAAATTAGCCATGCCTATTGCACTGTCACCCGTTGGCTTAACGGGTATGTATGCTCGTCGAGGCGAAGTACAAGCTGCCAAAGCTGCTGAAAACAAAGGGATCCCGTTTACAATGTCAACGGTGTCAGTTTGTCCTATCGAGGAAGTTACCCCACAAATCCAGCGCCCGATGTGGTTTCAATTATACGTGTTAAAAGACCGTGAGTTCATGAAAAATGTGTTGGAACGTGCTAAATTAGCTGGTGTGACTACATTGGTCTTTACCGTTGATATGCCTACCCCTGGCGCACGGTATCGAGACATGCATTCAGGTATGAGTGGGCCACGATCAGAAGTACGCCGTGTACTACAAGCGATGTTACATCCATCTTGGGCATTAGATGTTGGCTTGATGGGGAAACCTCACGATTTAGGCAATATCTCTGCATATCGAAACAAAACAACGAAACTAGGCGATTACATCGGCTGGTTGGGTGATAACTTCGATACCTCGATTTCGTGGAAAGATTTAGAGTGGATCAGAGAATATTGGACAGGTCCTTTGATCATAAAAGGGATCTTGGATGTGGATGATGCCAAAGATGCAGTTCGTTTTGGTGCTGATGGCATTGTGGTTTCTAATCATGGCGGTCGACAACTCGATGGGGTGATGTCTTCTGCTCAAGCGTTACCGACGATTGCAGATGCGGTTAAAGGCGATCTTAAAATATTTGTCGATTCAGGTATTCGTAACGGCTTAGATGTGGTGCGGATGTTGGCGCTAGGTGCCGATTGCACTATGCTGGGTCGTTCCTATATTTATGCATTAGCAGCTCAAGGTCAACAGGGTGTTGAGCACTTGTTGGATTTGTACGAAAAAGAAATGCGCGTAGCGATGACATTAACTGGCGCAAATTCGATCAGTCAAATTGGTCATCATTCGATAGCTCGGATAAAGTAAGGACTGACACTTAAATTGAACCATCATTATTGATTATAAGGCTGTTATGACTGCAATCAAACGAATAGGAATGTTAACGAGTGGTGGCGATGCGCCAGGCATGAACGCAGCTATTCGTTCGGTGGTCATTGCCGCAAATCATTATCATTGTGAGGTGGTTGGTTTTTATCATGGGTTTAATGGACTGTTACATAATCAGCATATCAAGCAAGCTAGACAACTAAACCTAGAAGACATACATAATATTATCCAGCGTGGCGGGACTATTTTAAAAAGTGCCCGTTGCCCTGAAATGTTTACAGCAAAAGGCTTGATAAAAGCCGCGACGACATTAACAAATGAAAAAATTGACGCGTTGATTGTTATTGGTGGTGATGGTTCATTCAAAGGTTTACTCGATTTACAGGCTCACTGGTCTGGTCAAATCATTGGCATTCCAGGCACAATTGATAATGATTTAGATAACACTGATTTTACTATTGGTTTTGCAACAGCCGTGAATACCGCCATTGATGCGATTGATAAAATCCGTGATACAGCGGATGCGTTTGAACGTATTTTTATCGTTGAAGTAATGGGACGTCATAGTGGTCATATTACATTTAATGTTGGAATAGCATGTGGGGCAGAACAAGTTTTATCGTTTGAAAATTTTTCGATTGATGACAAGCAGGCCACACTACAAAAACTAGCGAATGAAATCAATACCGCGCAACACCATCATCAAGGCAGTTATATTATTGTATTAGCGGAAAATATATGGCCTGGTGGGGCGGTTGCTTTAGCGGGTGAATTAAAGCATAAGGCGAAGGTGGATTGTACTGCGTGTGTCTTAGGACATATTCAGCGAGGAGGCTCGCCCGTACCCAAGGACCGATTACTTGCTACAAAAATGGGAGTTGCTGCAGTGCAAGCTCTGATTGATGGTAAACACAATATCATGATCGCAGAACAAAATAACGGGATTTGCCACGTTGCTCTGCAAGATGCGGTCAAACAGCAAAAAACGGTGAGTCAGCAATTAGTTGATGCCCAACAAAACATTCTAGCCTTGACCGCCCAAAATCAATACTAATGTTACAAAGGTATTGTAATCTTAATCTGAGTGCCATTTATCGAATCAAGGATGAAACTTCCGTTGAGTGCTTTTACGCGATTTTCCATACCCGCCAAGCCAAATCCTTGCTCTTTGGTGGCTAAATCAAAGCCCACACCATTATCAACGATGGTAAATTCTATCTGATCTGTTAATAGCGTCAGTCTGATACGAAGCTCATCAGCCATTGAATGTTTGATCGTGTTATTAATCGCTTCTTGGGTGATCCTAAACAGTACTAATGAAATATTTTCTGGGATATTAATCCTATCCCCCTGACTTGAAAAATCGAATGCGATATTACTGAGTGCTAGTTTATCTGCAAAATACTGACTTTTTAAAGTTTCAATTAAGCCGTACCGCTCTAATATTTCAGGTTTGAGCCAGTTGATTAACTCAAATACAGACATGTAAATATAATGAGCAAAGATTTTTATTTTAGTAAATGGATTGTGCCCGTTACCGGTCATACTTGCTTGTAACTCGAGTAAGTTAATTGCCTGCTGTAACTCATGAATGTTTTTCTCCATTTGGTTTTTTAATTCAATGGAAAGTTTTCTTCGTTGAAATTCTTGAGCGTTGATTAGATGTTTATTAAGTTGATTGATCTGCTGGTTGAGTACTTGCTGTTCATCATTACGTTTAATCATCAGTGCTTGACTATGCTCAATGGATAACTGGGTGGTATCTAACTCATGGATCATCGCATTAATGTATAAAACAATTAAATTCAGTCCTAACAAAAACCAAGCCATATCATGTAATGAGAATCCGAGCTGACTGATCAATGTAAGATCACTCGTTGTCTGAAAATGGATAATGGCAAACATGACATAAATCATGGTTACGGCATTGATGATAAGCGCAAAGCTAGAGAGTCCCCACCAGCGATAACGATAACAAAACCACAGAGCAGGTATGACAATAAATACACTGAGGTAGCTAATTAAATTACCACCATAATACAGAATGAATAAAATGCCTATGGACGAAATAACTAACAGCATGAGATTATTTGTCGTTAATTTCGGTATGACAATCATGCTTTGGTATTTAAGCAATAAAATCATCAGTAAACCATTGATTACCATAAGAATACCCGAAATTTGACCAATGATGCTGTCTATTAAATATTGCCAATGACTTAAATCTAGAGCATCAATTCTATAGGTTGCCACTGCGGTCATATATTGATAAAGCAAGGTAAATGCGACCGTACAACTGAATAACACATGGATAAAGCGCAGCGTGAAAATGTCAATGTTGCGCAGAAAATACTGGGTGACGAGCGCGCTAATTAATATTGTAACAATGCTTACACAGATTTGTCCTAGCAATGTCCAAGTCATACTGGTAAATAGGGGGTGACTAAATAAATGTATTGGCGCAAAGAGGGCAATGAGCAAAATTAGCGCAGACCAACGTTGGGTGGGATTGAAAACTAACATCATATAACTTATTACCGCTTGCAACGAAAGCAGCGGTAATGCAGTTTGAATGAGTAGTATACGGTCAACAATACAGGCGACGATCAATACGATAAAATGCCATAACACTAATTTATAAATAGAATTTGAGTCTTGACTAATAGGCAAATCACCCGCTAAAACCTGCGCAGACTGATGGTTATCTTGGTAGCTGAACATGGATTTGCGCTCCGTTATTATTGGTCAGCTGCATACTGCCACCTAATGCCATCATGTAATTTTGAATATTAAATAATCCACCGGTAAAAGGATGATTTAATACTTTATCAGGAAATCCATTACCCGCATCGGTAAATTTCATATGGGTGCTGTGGTCACTAAACGATATTGCCAGATGACATGTATTACCACCGCTATGTTGAATAACATTTTTCACACATTCTTGAACGATCCTAAATAATGCTATTTTCAAGCCATCATTTAGGGCATTGACGCCTTCATCAATATCTGCATGATACTCAATATTATGCTCCTCTAATCGAGTCGCAAAAAAAAGCCCTGTTAATGTCTCTTTTAAGCCTAAATCATCGATTGACCGAGGTCGTAACCAATACATTAATTCATACGCATTTGAGTAGATCTGATCTGTCATCACCCGTATCTTATTAATCACATTCTGTTCAGTTTCTGCAAATAAATGTTGTTTTTTGAGCAATGAAATTGAGATGTTTAGTGCGGTAATATTCTGCCCAACATCATCATGTAGTTCCTGTGATAAATGCTTTTTTTCAAGTTCTTGTAAGTTAACAATCTGCACTGCAATGGCGTGTAATTCTTGTTGTGATTTAACCAGGTGCGCATATTTAGCTTTTAATGCTAGTTGATTTTTGGATAAGGCTTGGCGTGAGCGTCGATGCTCTAATTGCAAGGCAGAAGTCACTAGACCAATTAAAAAATACGACACAACAAAAGGTTGAAACGAAACCAGTAACTCATTTCCCGCGCCGTATAATACTATCAATAACACGCTGTTTATCCACAGGGCGCAGCACAGACTGCCAAGCCATGTGAATCGATAACCACACCATATAATAGGTAAAAACAACAATATTTTAAGTATGTTTTGAGAAAAATCAGAAAGATAAAATAGCACCAGTGTGGCAAGGGTTAGCGTCATTGCTATTTTACTTATTAATGCCCATGAGAGGTTTTTAAGGTGATGACGCTTTTGACGAACACCTTCGTAGACTAGGTAAACTGAAATGGCAAATAATATGCCGGGATATGCAGCGATATTATGTTGTAAAAATACAGATAAGCGCTCGTCTGTTGGCACTTTGTCATACACCGATGTGTCCGATAAAAAATGAAATCCAATATTGCCTAAGCGCGTTAAAAATCCAAATAGTACTAGGATTACAATAGCTCTGAGTGCAAATAAATTGTCTTGTTTACGCTTCACTCTGGCTAAATAAATAATGGGTAATGTATGAATGGCGATGGTCATGGATAGCACAAAATGCTTCATGAACTCATAATGTATTGATCCTTGATATTGCATGGTAAATCCGCCGCCAAGCGCGATGGCAAAAATGGCTGTTAACCAAAAACGCAAGGGCAATATAAGAAATAAAATGAAATGAAAGCCCAGTGGGAAATACCAAATAGTAAGTCCTGGTAAGACTGAATATCCGAATGACAGGGTAAAAAAGATAAATTGACAAATACAGGTTATGACAAATAGGTAAAAATGAGCCAATAACTCTTGGCTCAATCTATTGTGATGATAATCTTGAAAAATATGTGTTTTGATAATGTTGTGTCTCTGCACCACTGTTATGTGTTTCACATACCTAACATATTGTATGAGAACCACTATTTCTGAATTATGACACAAGTTTTTTAAAATTAATCTAAGATATAGTCTTAGTCATATTGGCGGGTTGTATGGGGCTTTACCATATAGATGGGTATGATAATATTGTGTTAGTAGGTACCTAACACACACCTCCGACTGCGCCTAATATTACCCTTTAAGGCTCAATTTGAAAAGAATGGCTCGATGCCTGTTGCCACCATGTCTGCCATATTCTCTCAGGACAGTGATCAAGCTGCTGTCCTTGCACAACGTATTAATCCTTGCCCAATCCATCAAACTAGCGTAAAAGTCTAATCATTATTCGCTTTAAGTAAACACACTTGGAAATTCTTGATTTAACCCTGCTGCAAACCCCTCCTGAGCACAACGATACGTTGTTTGCGCAAATAGCTAACGATATTCATACCAAAGGCTTCAGTATCCAACCCAATGCCTTACCGTTGGATTTAGCTGAATCATTGCACGATCATGTTATGCATATGCCTGAGTATCAATTTGATGACGCAGGGATCGGACGGTTACAACAATTACATCAAAATAGCTTTGTGCGCCGTGATGCGATTGCTTGGATCAATGGTGAAAGTTCAGCGGGGCGAGACTGGCTTGCATGGTCTGCTCGGTTACAACATTACCTTAATCGGCATTTGTTTATGGGGCTGTTTTCATTTGAAAGCCATTTTGCACATTATCCTCCTGGTAGCTTTTATAAAAAACACTTAGATGCATTTAAAGGTCAAGCCAATCGCGTGTTATCGGTTGTCGTTTATCTCAACCCAGATTGGGGTATGGATGATGGCGGAGAGCTCGTAATTTATACCGATGATAAGGCGACTGACGGGATCAAGGTTATTCCAAATTTTGCGACGATTGCTGTATTTTTGAGTGAAGATCATCTTCACGAAGTGTTACCTACTCAGCGTGATCGTTATTCGATAGCAGGCTGGTATCGAGTTAATAGCTCTAATGCTAATCGAGTTGATCCGCCTAAATAGATACCTGTCTATGTCATACGCTAAATGTATATTGTACATATCACGCATTAACTATTTATTATTGTATCTCGCTAAAAACATCGCTGTGCTCTCTGTCGCAATGTGCTGCTTTTGTTCATCAGTTAAGGGGGCTTCAATCTTTAAAAACTGAGGCCAAAAACAACTGCCTTTAATTAGGTTTTGTAATTGCTCAGTAGCAAACTTGATATCTGGGATGTGCAGTTGTTTGTGTTCACAAGCACTTCGTAAGTACCGTTGCAATGCACATTCTTGGGCCATGACCTTATCCAATTCTCGTTTTAATTCTTCAGGATGATACAAAAAGTGCCCAAAAGCCATACGGGTCAAATCAATATAATGTCCACAGCTATATAGATTAATTTCAGCGGTAATTAGTGCCAGTAGTTTTGATTCCACTGAACGCAGAGGTTCATAAGTGGTATCAATATCGACATCAACCAATGTGCGAGTTCGGATCTCATTTAATAAATATACGACTAAGGCTTGCTTAGTGGTGAAATGATTGTACACAGTCCGTTTGGATACCTTGGCTAATTCGGCAATTTTATCCATGCTCGTTGCTTGCACCCCAAACTCTTGAAATGCTTGGCAAGCAGCATCAATGATGTCTTGGCGTTTAATTTCACTGCGCGTCAATTTGGGGCTAGTACTCACAATTAGACCTTAAAATAAATAATAGACTAAAATAGTACACTAGGCAGTTTACTTTTACCAGAAGTGAAGTAAACTATACTGATTAGTTTACTTTTTTACTTTTTTACTTTTTGAGTTTATGACTATTATGAAATTTACCCCAATATTTTCACTGCGCAGTTTATTGTGTTTAGTTGTAATCACAATGAGTGTATCTGCTTGCTCGCCAAGTGACGTTGAAGATACTGCCACTGTGACGCCGACCGTAGTCAAATTGACAGCGGTTACAGCAATTGATAATGGCAATACCTTTCGTTTTCCTGCCACAGTATCTGCGGTTAAAACCATTGAAGTGCGCTTTGAAGTCACTGGTCGCTTAGTTAAATTAGACATGCCTACCGGCAGTGTAGTAAAAGCGGGGCAATTATTAGCGATGATTGATCCGGTGCCGTTTGAACGTAAAGTATTAGAAAAGCAAACCAAACTCACTCAAGCGCAACGTGAATTATCGCGTGTTGAGTCGATGTTTGTCAAAAAACTGGTTTCACAAAGTAGCATGGATGATGCTAAAACTGCGCTTGAATTAGCGGATATCGAACTGAGTAATGCCCAACAAGATTTAAGTTACACTAAACTCTATGCACCTTTTAATGCGCAAATTTCACAACGTTATGTTGAAAATGATAGTTATGTCGCAGCCGGTGAAAGTATTGCAAAATTACAAGATGTGTCACAGATGTATTTTCACTTTAGTGTCCCTGAACGTATATTTACTGCGAATGCCCGTCGTGATATTGCCAATGCACAAATCGCCATTATTGGTGCTTCAGAACAATGGTATGACGTAAGATATGTGGAGCATGCTGCGGAGCCAAATCCAATATCGCAAACCTATGATGTCGTGTTTGCTTTAGCACAACAAGATGAATTAGTCGCGACACCCGGAGCACGCGCGGTAGCAAAAGTTACCTTGAAATCACAATCAAACCAGTTCGGCATGACTGTGCCAATGAATGCCTTGGTCGGCGATAATCAAGCCGGTTTTTATGTGTGGCGCTTTAATTCTAATGATGGTTCATTAACAAAGTTAGCAGTGACGGTCGTCAGTATTAAAAATGATTTTGCACTGGTTTCTAAAGGAGTCGCAGTGGGTGACTTATTAGTTTCTGCAGGTGCAGCAAAGATGTATGACGGGATAATTGTTAAGCCATTTATTGGAGTGCGTTAATATGGATCTGACCCGGTATTCTTTTCGGTTTCCGACCAATGTGTGGTTGTTCGTTGTCATTTTTTTCATTGGTGGGGTCATCGCTCTCAACAATATTGGTCGTTTAGAAGATCCTGCTTTCACCATCAAACAGGTCAAAGTATTAACCCAATACCCAGGTGCCAGTGCCCAACAAGTTGAAACTGAAGTCACAGAACAACTTGAGATTGCGATTCAACAAATGCCACAGTTACGTCGTTTATTTTCGTTGTCCACGCCAGGTTCATCCGACATTACGGTCGAAGTAAAATCCACTTATGATAGTGATGTATTACCGCAAATTTGGGATGAGTTACGTAAACGTTTATCCGATATCTCAGGTCAATTACCTTCAGGTGCACAAACGCCGGTGGTATATGATGACTTTGGTGATGTGTTTGGTTTGTACTATGCGTTAAGTGCTAGTGATTTTAGCCCGCATGAAATGCGTGAGTTTGCTCGTGTTATCAGGCGTGAATTGTTAGCAACGGAAGGCGTTGCAAAAGTCGAAGTCAACGGCGTGTTACAAGAACAAATTGTGATTTACGTCGATCCTTATCAAATATCCAGTTTGGGTATGTCATTTCCTGATTTAATGGTGTTACTAAACAATAATTTGCAACCTTTTAGTGGCAGTCGTATTCAAGTCAATGGCAAAAAAATCCGTTTGGTGGTTGAAGAGCCTACTCGTCAATTAGAAGAAATCAACAACCTAGAATTGGTTGTGCCAGGGACGACGCGTTCTATTAAAATCAAAGATATTGCGCAATTACGTTTAGAGCCTGTGGATATTCAGCCGAGTATTGTTCGCTTTCAAGGAGAGCCTGCTATTACGTTAGCGGTTTCGGCGTTAGCCGGTGTCAATATTGTTGATGTCGGTCACCAAGTCAATGCCAAAGTCAGACACCTATTAACACAATTACCTGCTGGGATTAGTTTAACGGCAATTTATGACCAAGCTCACATTGTGGATGAATCCGTTGATGGGTTTTTGTTAAATTTGGTGATGTCGGTGGCAGTCGTCACACTGACGTTATGTTTATTTATGGGCTGGCGTTCGGGCGTGGTCGTTGGGGCTGTATTGCTTGTAACAGTGATGGGCACCTTGTTGTTCATGTGGTTAATGGGGATACAGTTACAACGCATTTCATTAGGGGCTATGGTCATTGCCATGGGCATGCTGGTAGACAATGCGATTGTTATTGCTGAAGGAATGATGCTGCGTGTCGCCATTGGTAACAGTCCTATTAGTGCCGCACAATACATTATTAAACGAACACAGTGGCCATTGCTTGGCGCGACGATTATCGGGATTGCAGCGTTTTCTGGAATTGGGTTATCTGATGATGCGACAGGGGAATTTTTATATTCGTTGTTTGCAGTGGTCATGATTTCGTTATTACTCAGTTGGGTACTGGCGATCACCTTAGTGCCGTTATTAGGCGCATATTTATATCAACCAGATGAAGCGTCGAGTCAAACTGTTGAGCGTTCATTATTTTATCGCATGTTTTTATCTGTGTTACATGTGTGTTTGCGCTTACGTTGGATCACGATCATGGTCTTAATTGCCATCACTCTCATTGCGTATGCGAGTTTCGGGTTAGTCAAACAAGGTTTTTTTCCGCCATCCAATGCACCGATATTTTTTATTCATTATTGGGGGCCGCAAGATCAAGATAATCGTCAAACGGATCAACAACTGCATAAAGTAGAGCAATATATTATGGCGAATCCACTGGTGCAGTCAGTGACGAGTTACGTCGGGCGAGGAGCGGATCGGTTTACGTTAACGTATGCGCCACAAGCCAGAAATGAAAGTTACGGTTTGTTGTTGATCCGAGTTGCGGATAAAAATGATATTGATGGTTTATCCCAAGCATTGATGGCAGATATTAACGAGCTAGATCTGAACGCTGATTTTTATTTAGAGCGTATGCAATTTGGACCCGGTAGCGGTGCTAAATTGGCAGCACGTTTTTCAGGCCCTGATGCAAGTGTCTTGCGAGATTTGGCACAACAAGCCGAACGGGTCATGCGGGCGGATGGCAACGTAGTGGATATTCGCCACAACTGGCGTGATAAAGGGTTTGCGATAAATGGTCACTTTGATTCATTCAACGCCGGTGTATCCGGGATCACGCGATCTGATTTTAATGATACTATCCAATACGCCAGTAATGGTCTCAAACTTGGCCAAGTACAACAAGGCGATTACACCTATCCGATTAAGGCAAAAATGTCAGGCTTAGAGGACAGTGCCATCAATGCCTTACTCAATAGCCAAGTATGGAGCAGTCAACAGCGGGTTTATGTGCCATTTCAACAAGTTTCAAAAGGCGTCGAGTTAGTCAGCGAGGAAGTCCTCGTTCATCGACGTAATCGTTTGCGAACCATCACTGTCAATGCTGATCCAGGTGCAAATGATACCGCAGGAAAAGCACTAACTCGTATAAAACCACACATTGAAGCGATTGTATTACCAGATGGTTATCAACTAGAGTGGGGCGGTGAATATGAAAGTGCAGGGGAAGCTCAAGCGGCATTAGGTCAAGGCTTACCCGCAGGGTTTTTATTGATGTTTATTATTTCTGTATTGTTATTTGGTAAAGTACGTCAACCTCTCATTATATGGTTAATTGTGCCGATGGCCGTCGTGGGTGTCGTTGCGGGTTTGCTTGCTACTGATATGCCATTTGGTTTCATGTCGTTATTGGGCTTTTTAAGTTTGTTTGGCATGCTGATCAAAAATGCGATTGTATTGATTGAAGAAATAGATCTACAAGTTGAAGAAAGTGGAGATATTAAACAGTCGATTATTGAAGCAACATTAAGTCGTATTCGTCCAGTAATGCTGGCGGCAATCACGACTATATTAGGAATGGCCCCGTTATTATTTGATCGATTCTTCGCAGATATGGCGGTGACTATTATGGGGGGCTTAGCGTTTGCTACGGTACTGACATTAATAGCAGTGCCAGTGTTATATAGTATGTT
>Ga0257120_1001005_pt1 | contig 19562 bp, 13 predicted proteins | sample SI106_10metaG_FD_190153 | JGI IMG/M metagenome (GOLD analysis project Ga0257120, IMG submission 190153) | Marine microbial communities from Saanich Inlet, British Columbia, Canada - SI106_10 | ecosystem: Environmental > Aquatic > Marine > Inlet | place: Canada: British Columbia | collected... | reverse complement strand
CAACAACGGCCCGTGTGGTTGTCATCGGTGGCGGTGTAGTCGGTACATCGACACTCTATCACCTAGCTAAAGCTGGCTACAAAGATTGTGTGCTGGTTGAAAAGAACGAGCTGACCGCCGGTTCCACATGGCACGCGGCAGGCAATGTTCCTAACTTTGCGGGGTCTTGGGCCGTGATGAACATGCAGCGGTATTCGGCTGCGATGTATCGTTCGTTGGGCGAAGATGTTGGATATCCGATGAACTACCACGTTACTGGCGCGATCCGCTTGGCCCATTCAAAAGAGCGGATGCAAGAATTCGAACGCGTTGCAGGTATGGGCCGTTATCAGGGTTTGCAAATGGATATTTGCACACCCGCGGAATTGAAAGAGCTGAACCCGTTCATGGAAACCCATGATCTGGCTGGCGGCCTTTGGGATCCGTTGGATGGTGATATTGATCCCGCACAGTTGACCCAAGCGCTGGCAAAAGGTGCCCGCGACGCAGGTGGCCGTATCGAACGTTTCTGTTCCGTTGAGGGGATTGCACGCGATGGCGACGAGTGGATTGTGAAAACCGAAAAAGGCGACATTCGCTGCGAAAAGGTTGTGAACTGTGGCGGTTATTATGCACAGCGCATTGGTGAGATGTTCAAACCTTGGGGCGGGCGCACCGTACCAATGGTTGTCATGTCTCACCAGTATTTCTTGACAGAGCCAATCGCAGAGCTTGAAGCGTGGACCAAAGAAAAGGGCCACAAGATGCCCATGATCCGTGACGTGGATATTTCATACTACCTACGTCAGGACAAAAATGGTCTGAACCTTGGCCCATATGAACGCAATTGTAAGGCGCATTGGGTCACACCTCAGGATCCAATGCCCGAAGACTTCAGCTTCCAACTTTACCCTGACGATTTGGATCGTCTTGAGTTTTACATCGAGGATGCGATGGAACGTTTACCAGCCCTTGGTACGGCTGGTATCGGCCGTAACATCAACGGCCCCATCCCCTATGCGCCGGATGGTCTGCCAATGGTTGGTCCTATGCCGGGTGTTCCCAATGCATTCGAGGCACATTCATTCACCTTCGGCATCGCCCAAGGTGGTGGTGCTGGTAAGGTTATGGCCGAATGGATCATGCACGGCGAAACCGAGCTGGACATGTGGGCGATCGATCCACGTCGCTACACAGATTACGCCGATCACGATTACTGCCTGTCCAAGGCGTTGGAAACCTATGGCCACGAATACGCCATGCACTTCCCACACCACGAATGGCCCGCAGGGCGCGATAAGAAGCTATCGCCAAACCATGCCAAGCTGTTGGCATCGGGCGCGCAGATGGGTGCGTATAACGGTTGGGAACGTGCCAACTGGTTCGCCCAAGACGGCGATGACACATCCGAGGCCGCAACAGAAACATGGTCGCGCGAAGGGCCGTGGGTCAAACGGGTTGAGGACGAAGTTGAGGCCTGTACAAACGCAACTGGTGTCCTCGATATGCCGGGTTTCTCGCGCTACACGCTTTCTGGTACAGGTGCAGCGGAATGGCTACGTGGTCAAATCGCAGGTGCCTTGCCAAAAGCGGGCCGCATGAACCTTGGCTATTTCACAGACAGCCGTGGACGCATCGTGACAGAGGTGACAATCATCCGTTGGGGCGAAGACGACTTCTGGATCATGACAGCAGCCTTGGCACAGTGGCATGACCTTGAGTTCTTGCAATCACGCTTGCCAACCGATGGCTCGCTTACAATGACAGACATCACCAAAGAGTGGTCAACAGCATTGGTCACAGGCGCGCAGTCACGTGATCTGTTGTCTGGCATCGTTGAAGGTGCGGACCTGACAAAAGGTTGGCTCACGTTGCAAGATGCGACCATCGCTGGCGTGCCGTGTAAACTGATGCGCATCTCGTTCTGCGGTGAATTGGGTTGGGAAGTGCACACGTCCTTTGAGGACAGCAAAGCGGCCTATGAAGCGATCCGCAATGCAGGTGCCAAACCATTCGGCATGTATGCTTTGAACTCAATGCGGATCGAAAAAGGGTACCGCACCTGGAAGGGTGATCTGTCCACAGATTACACATTGCTAGAGGGCGGCATGGAACGCTTCATCCGCTTTAACAAACCGCAAGACTTTGTTGGGAAAGCTGCTTTGCTGGCCGAAAAAGAAGCAGGCGTGAAGAAGATGTTTGTGACCATGACTGTAGACGCACCGTTCGCCGATGCTCCTTATATGTCGACGATTTGGAATGGAGATGAAGTCGTCGGTGAAACGACATCCGGCGACTGGGGGTTCCGTGTGAACAAATCCATCGCGCTGGGCGTTGTTAAGGCGGAACTGGCAGTCCCTGGAACCGAGCTTGAGATCGAAATCTTTGGTGCCCGTTGCAAGGCTGTTGTGCACGCTGACCAACCACTTTGGGATCCAGAGAACGATCGCATCCGTGCATGATAAAATGGCTTCAAAGGTAAAGTGCCGCCGTGCGCGTGTGCTTTGCCTTTGGCTATTGTGCGATCTACTATGGATTGCATTTCTTATCTGCCGTCTTTTCTTTGGACACCGTCACAATCGTTCTTCTGACGGTGTTCCCAGTTTTTTACGGTGCAGCGGCACAATTACTATTTGACCCGTGCTTGCGAAACCATCACGCCAGACATTCTAATTGATGGTGCTGCCGGTAGTTTTACTCTGTGTCGTTTTACTGTTTTGGCAGTTCGAAACACTTATTTGCATTGCTGTTCTACTGCCCATTTCCATGACTTTGGGATAGTTCGGACAATGGATCATGCGTGTGGTTTTGCGCAAGACATTGGTCAATGCAACAAGCGATACCTTGAACGTGTCGTTGCTGTTGCTGCCAATTTTGGTGGTGCCGCTGTTTGGTCAGCTTGAATTCCCACAGGCGCAAATGCGGGTCACGACGCAGATTGCGATTGAAGCACCTAAAGATGTGATTTGGGCTAACACCATCGAGATCGACGAAATTCAAGCTGCGGAACGCGTGTGGACATTCTCCCACAATATCCTTGGTACGCCGCGTCCCATTGATGCGGTTTTGGTGGGCGATGTGTGCAAGCTGCGCCGGACGGGTGAGATCGTTTTCGAAGAGCACCTGACAGCACTAAAATCAAATACATCAATGGCGTGGGACTTTGTCTTTAACGCACCAGAGACATTGACCGCGTTTGATCCCCGCATTGACCCCCAAGGTGGTATTGGTAACATGCAATCGGGATCATACCACCTTAGATTACTGCCAAACGACGTTACCTTATTGACCTTGGAAACAAACTATTCAATCAGGATACCAGTGAACACATATCTGGCCATTTGGGTGGGAAGTGTTCTTGCAAGATTTCCATCACGCGGTTCTGAGCGTGATTAAAACCCGCAGTGAAAAGGGATAGCGCAGATGATGATTTTAGACGGCGGCATGGGCCAAGAACTTGTGGCACGCGCAGGTAAAGCGACGTCGCTTTGGTCGGTCCAAGCCTTGCTTGATGCGCCCGAAGTGGTACGCCAAGTGCACGACGAATATTTCGCAGCTGGCGCTGATATCGCCACCACCAACAGCTATTCTGTTCTGCCCGACCGCCTAGAGCCACATGGCATGTTGGATCGCCTAGAAGAACTGGTGCGGCTTGCCTGCCAACTGGCGACAGATGCGCGTGAAGCGCACGGGTCAGGTATGGTTGCTGGTGGCTTGGGTCCGCAAGGGTTCTCTTATCAGCCCGACAAAGCCCCACCCGCAGAACAGGCGGCTGAAGTTTACGCCAATCTGGCACAAATACAGGCGCAATACGTCGACGTGCATTTGCTTGAAACCATGTCTTCTGTGGATCAAGTTCGCGGCGGCTTGATAGGCGCTGGTGTGACGGGAAAACCTGTTTGGGTTGCCTTGTCCGTACGCGATGACGACGGCACACGTTTGCGGTCTGGCGAATTGCTTTCTGATGTTATGCCATTGTTGGAAGAGTTCAATCCTGCGGCTGTTTTCATCAACTGCTCCAAGCCTGAAGCCGTCGACACAGCCGTGCCAATCCTTGCCAAAAGTGGTCGCCTTGTCGGTGCTTATGCAAATGGTTTCACGGGTATCGCTGCGGACTTTAACAAAGTTGGCGCAACCGTTGATATGCTCAGCGCGCGCCGTGATCTTGATCCGAACGCCTATGCCGATTTTGCTGATGGTTGGGCTGCCCACGGAGCGACCATTATTGGCGGTTGCTGTGAAGTTGGACCCGCGCACATTGCAGAACTATCCCGACGTTTGAAAGCGACCTAAGTCATGATTGAGATCGATCCTTCACATTTTGGCACCCGTGCATCGGGAGAACTGTGGGGGATCGATATTATTCTGGCAGAGGGGTTTGTTCTGGTGGAATTGTCAGGCGTGGTCGAAGTGCTGCGTATGGCGAACCGGATCAATCCAACCACATTGTTTGATTGGACCTATCGCTCTGCCAAAGGCGGGTATGTGTCTTGTCGTGCGGGTTTGGGGACGCTGTGTGAACCCCTGACAGATCGCCCAACGGCCGACTATGTTTTTGTTATTGGCAACACAGACTCCGATCATCCGGAACTGTCTTTGGGCACAACCATCTCGGCTTACAGCTATCGCAAGGCCAAGGTGATTTTGCTGTCTGAGGCGGCAAGCCGATACATCTCTGAACACCCAAACGGATCTGGGGATCACACAACCCATTGGGAAAACCGCGCAGTCTTGCAGGAACGCGGTGATCCAGGCGGGGAGGGCACTTATGCCTTGGCAGTGGATGATGGGCGCGTTGTGACCTGTGCGGGAATGGGCGCGACCGTAGATTTGACGCTGGGATTGGTTGGCAATCACATGTCTGCGGCGGGAGTTATGACTGTGGCAGATATCCTACTGCATGAGAAAATCCGAGATTTCAAAACTCTTCAGCCCTTTGGGGGTAAACGCCTAAGTATGACAGGCGATAAAGAGTTGGATCAGTGTATCGAATTGATGCAATCGCATATGGAAGACCCCATGCCGATTGCCGAATTGGTTACACGCGTGGGCATTTCGTCGCGCTCATTAGAACGTCGTTTCCATAGCAAACTGAACACCACACCCAACACGTACTACCGTGAACTACGCCTAAACTGGGCAAATAACCTGCTGTTGAATACCACGCTATCAGTGCGTGAGGTTGGCATGGCCTGTGGATTTCCCAACGGATTTTCCAGCCTCTACCGCAGCTTTTTTGGGATCACACCCACTGCAATCCGAAAGACCAAGAAAGTATCGGGTCAACGGATCTGATGGATCGAAAGCGTCAATAATGACGTTTTTGAAGGTCTGGTTTGCGCCATTTTGTGCCAAAGTGAAATTAACTTCGATTCATAAGGCTTGAACCCATGTCTGCACTCCCAAACAAAGCACGCGTTGTCATTATCGGGGGTGGCGTTATCGGCTGTTCCGTTGCCTATCACCTTACCAAATTGGGTTGGGAAGATGTGGTTCTTTTGGAACGCAAACAACTGACATCTGGCACCACGTGGCACGCCGCGGGCCTGATCGCACAATTGCGCGCAACGGCGAATATGACAAAATTGGCGAAGTATTCCCAAGAATTATACGGCGGTCTGGAAGAAGAAACAGGCGTGGCCACTGGTTTCAAACGGGTGGGGTCCATTACCGTTGCATTGACCGAAGAACGTCGCGAAGAAATCTATCGTCAGGCTGCCATGGCCCGCGCCTTTGGCGTTGAGGTTGAAGAAATCTCAAACGAGCGTGTCCAAGAAATGTACCCACATCTTAACCTTGAGGGTGTTGTGGGAGCAGTTTATTTGCCTCTTGACGGTCAGGGCGATCCAGCCAACATCGCTTTGGCATTGGCCAAAGGCGCGCGTCAGCGTGGTGGGTTGATCAAGGAACGTGTTAAAGTGACTGGCGTGGCCAAAGATGGCAGCCGCGTCACGGGTGTTGATTGGACGGATGAAGACGGCAATTCCGGCCACATCGAAGCGGACGTGGTTGTGAACTGTGGTGGCATGTGGGGGCACGAAGTTGGACGCATGGCGGGCGTGAATGTCCCGTTGCAAGCTTGTGAACACTTTTACATCGTGACGGAAGCGATTGAGGGTCTGACGCAATTGCCAGTGCTGCGCGTCCCTGATGAGCACGCTTATTACAAAGAAGATGCAGGCAAGTTCCTGTTGGGTGCGTTTGAGCCTGAATCTAAACCATGGGCTGTGGACGGTATTCCTGACGACTTTGAATTTGACCAGTTGCAAGAAGATTTCGATCACTTTGAACCGATCTTAGAAAAAGCGATCGAACGGATGCCACTGCTGGCCGAGGCGGGTATCCACACGTTCTTTAACGGTCCTGAATCCTTTACCCCTGATGATGCCTATCACCTTGGCCTTGCGCCCGAGATGGACAATTTCTGGGTTGCGGCTGGCTTCAATTCAATTGGTATTCAATCGGCTGGTGGCGCAGGTATGGCGCTGGCGGCATGGATGGATACAGGTGAAAAACCATTCGATCTTGGCGATGTAGACATCAGTCGGATGCAGCCGTTCCAAGGCAATAAACGTTATCTTGAGGCTCGTTCAAAAGAGACGCTTGGTCTGCTTTATGCCGATCACTTCCCCTTCCGCCAAAAGGCAACAGCGCGCGGTGTGCGCCGCACGCCGTTCCACCAACATCTGTTGGATCAAGGCGCCGTCATGGGCGAAATTGCAGGTTGGGAACGGGCCAATTGGTTCGCAAATGAAGGCCAGAAACCAGAATACGAATACTCATGGAAACGCCAAAACTTCTTTGACAACGTAGCTGCCGAACACAACTCAGTGCGCAATAACGTAGGCATGTATGACATGACGTCCTTTGGGAAACTGCGGGTTGAGGGCCGTGATGCAATGGCCTTTATGAACTACATCGGTGGCGGTGATTATGATGTACCCGTTGGTAAAATTGTCTACACACAGTTCCTGAATTCCAAGGCTGGGATCGAAGCGGATGTGACCGTCACGCGGATCGAAGAGAACTGTTATCTTGTCGTGACACCCGCTGCGACGCGCCTTGGAGACCAAACATGGATGCGTCGCAATCAGGGTGACTTTAACGTGGTGATCACGGACGTCACCGCGGGCGAGGGCGTCTTGGCTGTCATGGGGCCAAACGCGCGTAAACTGCTGCAAGCTGTATCGCCGAATGACTTTAGCAATGCGGTGAACCCATTCGGGACAGCGCAAGAAATCGAGCTGGGCATGGGCCTCGCTCGTGTGCACCGCGTTACTTATGTGGGCGAGTTGGGTTGGGAAATCTATATGCCGTCCGACATGGCGGGCCATATGTTTGAAACGCTGCATGAGGCGGGCCAAGACATGGGACTAAAACTGTGCGGGATGCATATGATGGACACATGCCGAATGGAAAAAGGCTTCCGTCACTTTGGGCATGACATCACATCAGAGGATCACGTTCTTGAAGCGGGCCTTGGCTTTGCTGTTAAAATGGACAAGCCTAACTTTATTGGTCGTGACGCTGTGTTGGCCAAGCGCGAAACAGGGCTTGAGCAACGCTTGGTCCAGTTTAAACTGACCGATGCAGAGCCGTTGCTGTACCACAACGAACCAATCTTGCGGAATGGTGAAAATGTTGGCTATTTGTCTTCGGGCGGATACGGACACCACGTGGGTGCGGCCATCGGTATGGGCTATGTGCCATGCAAAGGTGAAAGCGTGGCAGAGCTGCTGGCTTCATCATTTGAAATCGATGTGATGGGCACGCGGGTCAAGGCAAAGGCACAGCTGAAGCCTTTCTATGATCCCAAATCAGAGCGCGTGAAGGTCTAAGGTTTGATGCGTAAACAGCTTTAACGGCAGTTTGCGCGCCGAATTATTTTGATGAGCATCACAAAGGTAGAGAGTGATGAAATATCCATTTAGCAGATTTGATGCGGGCATTTGGTCAGTCTTTGCGTGTTGCTGTCAAACAAATCGCATCGCCCTTTTCAAATCTGGATACGCGACGATAGATAAATTTTTCATAGGGTTTTTCACCGATAGAAGTGCTTCCGATTGCAATCACACTTTTGATACTTGGCACAAGTTTAGGTGAATTCGAGCGCTTTGTGTAACTTTGTGTCTGGTTTGTAACGGTTAGGGCCAAATTGGATCGGCTTCCCACATTAAGCGTTCAATGTGTCATAATAAACGCATCTAAAACGATGCTGGGTAAACTGTTATTTGATGCAGGGCTTGAGAGTTCCATTTAAAGAATCGAAAGTGTTTGTCCAAAAAGTATTAATCAGTAGTCAATTTAAAATGGGGTTAACTTAAGTAGGGGAAACCATACCCTTTGTTTTGGCGGTTTTTCGCGACCCCGGCACGACCACTGAATTTCTCCGTAATTTATAGTAATGGACAGCAGTAATAAGGCTGTTACCCATAGCTTACCCAGCGACCGGAGCATCCTCATGCCAAAGCCATCTACAACTAAAAGTGGTGACACTCTATCTGGCTTTGGCTTTGCCTTTGCGGCGTATTTCTTGTGGGGCTTCCTACCGATCTATCTCAAGCTGTTGTCGCATCTGCCATCCGCCGAAGTGGTTGCGCACCGCGTGATCTGGTCGGTGCCCATTGCAGGCATCTTGCTGATTATTCTGGGGCGGACCAAGGATGTGCGCAATGCGATCATGGATCCTAAGATGTTGGGAATGGCCTGCGTCACCGCTGCACTGATCTCTATCAACTGGGGGATTTATGTCTGGGCCATTGCCGCCGACCGTACCCTTGATGCGGCCCTTGGGTATTACATAAACCCACTGTTTAGTGTCGCACTTGGTGCGATTGTCCTTCGTGAAGCGTTAACCCGCGCACAGCTTGTCGCCATCGCTTTGGCCGCAGGTGCTGTTGTCGTTTTGGCGGTTTCAAATGGGTCAGTGCCTTGGGTGTCTTTGGGGCTAACCGTTTCATGGGGGCTGTATGCCCTTGCAAAAAAGCAGCTGCCGATCGGCCCGAACCAAGGGTTCTTGCTAGAGGTGTTGATCCTACTGGTACCTGCACTGATCTATGTGACGTGGCTGGGCGTGCAGGGACAAAACCATTTTGAATTTAGTCCAACGCGCGACACGTTGATGATGATGGGCTGCGGTATCGTTACGGCTGTGCCGCTATTACTGTATGCGAATGGGGCAAAGGGGCTGCAGCTGGCCACGATCGCCATCATGCAATACATCGCACCGACGTTGATCTTCCTTGTTGCTGTCTTTGCTTTCGGTGAGGAGTTCGGGCGTGCCCGTATGATCGCCTTTCCGATGATCTGGGCCGCATTGTTGATCTATTCGATCTCTATGTTTCGCAAGATGCGTCGAGAGGGTTGAAAACCAAACGTACATCTGTGAACTGAGGGCATGCAAACACCCTATACCCCCCCGCACGATCCGCTTGTCATTTTGCACGACGATGCAGATGTCATTGTCGTTGATAAGCCCGCTGGCCTGCTCTCCGTCCCTGGACGGGGCGAGCATTTGGCGGATTGCCTGATCACACGAGTGCAGCAGGTGTTTCCACATGCTTTGTTGGTGCACCGTTTGGATCGCGACACGTCAGGCGTGATGATCTTTGGCCTGAACCCACATGCACAACGCACGTTGTCGGTGCAGTTCCAAGAACGTCAAACCAAGAAGATGTATGTCGCCCGTGTTTGGGGCGTACCCGAGAAGAAGGCAGGCACTGTCGATTTGCCATTGATTGTCGATTGGCCAAACCGCCCCTTGCAAATGGTCTGCCACGAAACTGGGAAACCCTCTGTCACTGATTGGCGGTTGCTTAAGGATCAGGGCGAGACATCGCGGATCAGATTGATCCCGAAAACGGGCCGAACACACCAATTGCGGTTGCATATGTTGGCTTTGGGCCACCCGATTTTAGGCGACCCGTTTTATGGATATGAAAAAAGCCAAGCGTTCCCACGCATGATGCTGCACGCCGAAGAGTTGCGTGTGCGGCATCCTGAGAGCGGGCAGTCGTTGCGAGTACGGGCTAAGGCACCGTTTTAGTACTGTTGGTAAAAGCTATGGCAATTGCTTGCTGCGCATCTCATCTAAGATCGCTGTAAATGCCTTTAGATCCAAACCCTCAGCAAGGGCACGGGTGAATAATGCTTGTTGGGTCTCGGGGGCAAGTCCGCCTTTGGGGGGATCGCGGTTCAAATTGGTCGGGAAAGAATAGCCCTCTGCAGATGCAGCAATTGCAGCCTCTAAATCGGCGACACCCAACGTTTTGTTCTGATGTGCACTCACCGCATGGGGATATAGCAACTTGCACATCTTCTCGCGGTCGACCGTTTCCATTGCACGCCCGAACGCAGAGGACACCTGCAACAGGTTTGCCATACGGTGAATATCACTGCTCGAATTTGCGCCGGCAGCATGGAAAACGGCCGGATTGAAAAACAGGGCGTCCCCTTTCGCCAATGGCAGCTGAATGCACCGTTCTTCAAACAACGCACGAAAATCGTCCCTACGCCATGCTGCATAACCAGCGCGGTAAAGTTGTGAAAACGGCAATAGCTTTGTTGGGCCACTTTCAACCGGCATGTCACAATGTGCGACGGCCCCCTGTAAGGTCAGGGCAGGTGAAAGATCATGCACATGTGCGGGATACTGTGAACTTGTCTCCGCAGTTTGAAAGCCAAGATGATAATCACGATGTGCCTGCTGTGCTGCACCGCCTGGATGAACCAAATTGATTTGTGCAGTCATTTGATAATTCGGGCCAAGCCACGCTTCGCAAACCGCCGCGATAGATGTATTGGCGAAGTAGCGCAAAAACACCTCTGGTGATGCCTCGCAAAGTTTTTGCAAAGAATTCCATATCCGGTCATTCGACCCTGAGGCCGCGAAATGATCCCCTCCACCGCCGCTTGCCAGCTTTTCCGTTTCTATAATGTGTTCGTAGATTGCGGTTGCTTCGTCAAGAACGCCAGTGTTCGCATATGCACCTCGCAAAACCAGAATACCTGCACCTGCCTTAAGAACACGCGCCCATTCGGCCATGATTGCCCGACGTTGCGCCCTATCTTCAAGGGTTGGGCGCAAATTGGTCATGTCATAAATGGGTACATTCTTTTGAACGTCGGCGGCATGCGGTACGTCTGAGGAGTTCGCAGTTTGATTAATAAGCGTGGTGAATGCGCCCAAATCACAATCTATACTATCAAAATACCCGGCATCAATTTTAGTCTGGTCGATCATTGAATGTCTCCTTGTGTTGTCTTCACTGTTCAATAAAAAGACCTTGATTGGTTTCGAAAAAGACATCAGAAACGCATCAAATGACACATCGATTTCCTCTTAAAGAAATTGCCAGACAATCGGGGCTTAGCACCGCGACGGTTGACCGCGCGATCAACAACCGCGCGCATGTAAGTCCACAAACCAAGGCACGTGTCGCCGCCGCAATTTCAGAGCTTGAAGGGCAAGAGGGGCAACTTAGTGCCCGTGGACGCCGTTTGTTTTTCGATTTTGTCATCGAAGCGCCCTCGCGCTTCAGCCGTGAAGTACAGCACGCTGCCGAACAGGTGTTGCCCCGTATCGCAAATGCCGTGTGCCGCCCACGGTTCTTGGCCCAAGAGATCATGGACGAGGATGATGTTGTCTCTGCGTTGTCTCGCATTGCCAAAAGGGGGAGTCATGGGGTCTGCCTTAAAGCGCGTGATTTGCCAAAGATACGCGCTGCTGTTGATCGACTGATCGCATCAGGTATTCCTGTGGTCACTTTGGTTACAGATCTGACGACGACAAAACGCATCGCCTATGTCGGCCTTGATAATCAAAGCGCGGGGCGCACGGCCGCCTATCTTATTGCCAAGTCAATTGGGGCGAGTGCGGGAACCGTTCTGACCTCCAAAAGCAACAGTCTCTTTCTGGGCGAAGAAGAACGCGAAGTGGCGTTCAAGGTGACACTCAGCCGCCTTTGTCCAAAGCTATGTATTGTCGATGCAAACGGTGGCAGCGGCGTACATTTCGAAACCGCGCGGATTATCCAGACGGTTGTCGAAGGTCTGGATCAAGTGCGTGCTGTCTATTCGATGGGTGGGGGCAATAAGACGATCTTGGAGGTTCTCAAACAGAACGCCTTAAGATCCGACATTTTTGTGGCCCACGATCTGGACAACGACAACCGAACGCTCATCGAACAGGGGAACCTCAGTTTCGTGCTTCACCACGATTTGCGCGTGGATTTGCAAAACGTGTTTCATGCGTTCTTGCACCATCATAAACTGGTGCTCGAGCCGCTAGAGACACCCATTTCTCATATTCAGGTCGTAACGCCAGAAAACATTCCCCCTTTGACGAGACGTCTCTAAAAAAGACTGATTGCGCAAATCTTGGGTATATCGAGCGCTCGAAAACAAAGGGCCACCAAAACTGGCAGCCCTTTCTTAACTTAACAGTGGTGCAAAGCTTACACAGGCGTCCAGCCAGAAACGGCCTTCACCTCTAGGAAGTCTTCCAACCCCCAAACGCCACCTTCACGGCCGTTGCCAGACTGCTTCATGCCGCCAAATGGGGAACCTGCAGCGCGGGATGTACCGTTCATTTCGACCATGCCAGACCGCAGTTGTGTGGCCAGACGATTGGCGCGCGCCATGTCTTGGGTTTGAACGTAGTTGGTCAAACCGTATGGCGTGTCGTTGGCGATCTCGACAGCTTCTTCCTCTGTCTCAAACGGGATGATCGCCAGCACAGGGCCAAAGATTTCCTGTTGCGCAATTACCATCTGGTTATTCACGTCCGCAAAGACCGTTGGCTTTACATAGAACCCACGGCTCAGCCCCTCAGGCCGCCCCGGACCACCAGCAACCAGCTTTGCACCCTCAGCGATACCAACCTCGATCATCCCTTGAATTTTGTTCCATTGGACCTCGTTCACGACAGGACCAATGTGGCGGCCCTCTTCAGATGCAGGGCCTACAGTGACTTTGTCAGCGATTGCGGCAGCCTCAGCAACAACTTGATCGTAGATGCCCTTCTGGACCAGCATACGGCTTGGTGCATTACAGGACTGACCTGTGTTCTGCATCATATGCATCACGCCACGCTTCACGGCCTTTTCGTCTGCATCGTCAAAGATCAGGTTGGCACCTTTGCCACCCAGCTCAAGATGCACACGTTTCAGGGTGTCGGCGGCGTTCTTGGAAATCAACGTGCCTGCACGGGTCGAACCGGTGAAGCTGACCATGTCCACGTCCTTGTGACCAGATAGGGTTGAGCCAACGCCAACACCGTCACCGTTCAGCATGTTGAACACACCTTTGGGGAAACCCGCTTCTTCCATCATCTCGGCAAAGACCATTGCGTTGATTGGGCTTTCCTCGGATGGCTTAAGCACCATGGTGCAACCTGCAATGGCGGCCGCGCCAACTTTTAGGGTCACTTGGTTCATCGGCCAGTTCCACGGAGTGATCAACGCGGCCACACCGACGGGTTCATAGATGATCCGATCGTTGGGCGCGTGAGATCCCAACGGGCGGCTGAATTCAAAACCCTTGGCCGCGCGAATAAAGTTCTTGAGGTGGTAAGATCCTGCTCCAACTTGGCTGGAACGAGACATCGAAATAGGAGCGCCCATTTCGGCGCTCATCGCCACGGCTAAATCCTCGGCGCGGGACTCGTAAATTTCGATCAGCTTGGAAACATAAGCGATACGTTCCTCAACTGGGGTGGCCATCCATGCTGGCAACGCAGCCTTCGCCGCAGCAACGGCGGCGTTGGTGTCTGCGTCAGAACCCAGCGTGATAACGGCTGTTGGTTCTTCTGTGGATGGATCGATGACGTGATGGTCCGTGCCGCCTTGGCTTTTGACCCACTCACCGTTGATAAAAAAGTCGCGTTTCTCCAGCATGGCATTTCTCCCGATAATATGCAGCGGCCCTAACTTTGGGCCTCCAATTGAAAACACTGTGTCACCACATTAAATCAGTATCAAGGACGGGGATGTATCCATACATTGCACAGGCTATGATGGGCCCCGACGCTGGACCAAATAAGGAGTACCACCATGAGCCTACGCATCAACGAAACGATCCCGAATATGACCGTGGAAACAGACCATGGCACGATCCAATTGCATGACTGGGTTGGCGATTCTTGGGCGATCTTGTTCTCACACCCAAAAGACTTCACTCCTGTCTGTACAACTGAATTTGGCGCGGTTGCACAGCTGGCTGATGAATGGGCTGCGCGCGGCACCAAAGTGATTGGTGTTTCAGTCGACGGCGTTGAGGATCACAAAAAATGGAAAGCCGACATTGAAAAAGTTGCGGATGCCAAAGCGGGCTTCCCAATCATTGCGGACACTGGGCTAGAAGTCTCCAAAGCCTTCAACATGCTACCTGCTGAGGCATACATGCCGGACGGACGTACACCGGCGCACAGCGCAACGGTACGTTCCGTGTTCATCATTGGCCCAGACAAACAGCTGAAACTGTCCATGACATACCCAATGACTGTGGGCCGTAACTTTGCCGAGGTTTTACGCGCACTAGACGGTTTGCAAATGTCCGCCAAAGGCGTGGCAACACCAGCAAACTGGGTTCCGGGCGAAGACGTGATCATCCCCCCAACCGTCAGCAACGAAGATGCAAAGGCAAAGTTTGGTGAGTTCGAAACGATCCTACCGTACCTGCGTAAAACAAAAGCACCTAGCTAAGGCTACAAATGTCACGGCCCATCTGGGCTGTGGCACCAACGTTCAAACGCAACGGTTAGGCAAACAAAAAGCCCCAGTGTTTCCACTGGGGCTTTTCTATTTCTATCGTGTTAGAAAGACAGGCCTTGGATTTACTCCGCAGCTGGCTCTTTCTTTTCTTCAACGATTTCTTCGCCAGTTGTTTGGTCAACAACTTTCATGGAAAGGCGTACCTTGCCACGGTCGTCAAAGCCCAACAATTTAACCTTAACTTCTTGGCCCTCTTTCAGGACGTCGGAAGGGTGGTTCAAACGGCGGTTTTCGATTTGGGAAACGTGGACCAAACCATCGCGTTTGCCAAAGAAGTTCACGAATGCACCAAAGTCTACGATCTTAACGACCGTACCGGTGTAAACCATGCCTTCTTCTGGCTCAGCTACGATTGACCAGATCATTTCGTAGGCTTTCTTAATCGCTTCACCGTTTGGAGACGCGATCTTGATGATGCCTTCGTCGTTGATGTCTACTTTTGCGCCGGACACTTCAACGATTTCACGGATCACTTTACCACCGGAACCGATCACTTCACGGATTTTGTCCGTTGGGATCTGCATGGTTTCGATACGTGGTGCGTGCTCTGAGAATTCAGCCGCGCCAGTAAGTGATTTGTTCATTTCACCAAGGATGTGCAAACGGCCAGTACGTGCCTGCTCGAGTGCTTTTTCCATGATCTCTGGAGTGATGCCTGCGATCTTGATGTCCATTTGCAAAGACGTGATACCGTTTTCTGTACCAGCTACTTTAAAGTCCATATCGCCTAAGTGATCTTCGTCACCCAAGATGTCAGATAGAATGGCGTATTCGCCGTTGTCTTCCATGATTAGACCCATAGCAACACCAGCAACCGCAGACTTCAACGGAACACCCGCGTCCATCATGGACAAGGAGCCACCGCAGACAGACGCCATTGAAGACGAGCCGTTGGATTCTGTGATTTCGGATACTACACGAACGGTGTATGGGAAATCAGTTGCCGCAGGAAGAACAGCCTGCAAAGCGCGCCATGCCAATTTACCGTGACCGATTTCACGACGGCCTGGGCCAGACACACGACCAACTTCACCAACTGAATATGGAGGGAAGTTATAATGTAGCAAGAAGTTGGATTTGAAGTTGCCGTGCAGTGCGTCGATGAACTGCTCGTCGTCTCCGGTACCCAAGGTTGTTACGACCAAGCCTTGTGTTTCACCGCGTGTGAACAAAGCTGAACCGTGTGTACGTGGCAACATGCCAGTTTCACAAACGATGTCGCGAATTTCGTCAGTCGCACGACCGTCGATGCGCTTACCAGTTTTGACAACGTCACCACGAAGGATTCCAGCTTCTAGGCCCTTCATTGCGGAACCAAGGTTCGCATCGGCTTGTTGTTCTTCAGTCAATGCGTCCATGATCACAGCGCGTGCTTCTGAAACAGCAGATGTACGCTCTTGCTTGTCACCAATTGCGAATGCGGCGCGCATGTCTTTTTCGCCAGCTTTAGCAACGGCAGCAGACAGGTCTGAATAGTCAGGTGCTTGGAAGTCGAATGGCTCTTTTGCGGCGCCTTCAGCCAAGTCAATGATCAAGTCGATCACTGGTTGGATAGAGTCGTGTGCAAATTTAACAGCGCCCAGCATTTCCGCTTCGGAAAGCTCATAAGCTTCTGATTCAACCATCATCACCGCGTCTTTAGTACCGGCAACTACAAGGTCTAGACGTTGCTCAGGCTTCAAGCGAAGGTCCTGCATGTCGTCAACTTCTGGGTTCAGGATATATTCGCCATCCTCAAAACCAACGCGACAAGCAGCGATAGGGCCGCGGAATGGTGCGCCAGAAATAGTCAACGCAGCAGAGGCCGCGATCATCGCAACCATGTCTGGGTCGTTAACCAAGTCGTGGGATAGAACAGTACACATAACCAAAACTTCATTTTTGAAGCCAGGAACGAACAGTGGGCGAATTGGACGATCGATCAAACGAGCAGTCAGTGTCTCTTTCTCGGTGGGGCGCGCCTCACGCTTGAAGAAGCCGCCTGGTACTTTACCAGCAGCATAGTATTTCTCTTGGTAGTGCACAGTCAGAGGGAAGAAGTCCTGCCCTGGCTTTTGCTTACGTGCAAAAGTGACGTTGGCCATAACGGATGTCTCGCCCAATGTGGCGATGACAGAACCGTCGGCTTGACGCGCGACTTTGCCGGTTTCCAATGTAAGCGTCTCTTCGCCCCACTGCATGGATTTTTTTGTTACGTTAAACATCTACGTTTCCTTGTTGGCCCATTGGCCTTTGCATAGGGGCCGAATTGCCCCTGACTCCGGTATCTTACATTTCAGCCGCCAGAGTCCGAGCGACAGATTTCAGATATCGCGGCCATACAGTACAATTACCTCCTTGGGAAGAGAATTGGGTCAACGGGATATTTTGCAGGGGTTTTGCGGCAAAAATTTAGCCATAAAAGCATGGCATAACATTGGGAGTTTTCTAATGCCGCGTGATGCAGTATTGCAGACCGACAATTATAAAAAGATCACGAGCAGAAAATGACTGACAAAACCAATAATTCTTCGAATATGGCTGCCCGCGATTGGGTCCAGATTTTAAAGAAATACCGCGAGCCCAATAGCTTGCGCAGCAGCTTCGAGTTGGGCGTCAGTGTTGTTCCGTTCATCATTTTGTGGGTCTTGGCCTGCTGGATCGCGAACTACAGCTACATGGCGGCCTTGGGAATCTCTGCGATAAATGGCTGTTTCTTGCTACGGCTGTTCTGCATTCAGCACGATTGTGGACACGGATCATTTTTTGATAACCGCACTGTCAGCGACTGGACCGGCCGCGCACTTGGCATCCTAACACTGACACCATACGACGTATGGCGCCGCACCCATTCGATTCACCACAGCCACGCAGGTGATCTGGATCAACGCGGCATCGGCGACGTGAAGACATTGACGGTAGAAGAGTATCACCAGCGCAGCCGCTGGGGCCGCTTGTTGTACCGGGCATATCGCCACCCAATCGTAATGTTCGGCATTGGTCCAACCTATTTGTTTCTTTTGACAAACCGTATCCCATGGTCTGACTTCAGCCAAAAGAAGGACTGGATAAGTGCGATGGGCACCAATCTGGCCATTGCAATTCTACTCACGATCATCGTGAAATTTGGTGGCTGGCAGGCCCTGTTCTTTGTGTTCCTTCCAACAACTTTGATCGCTGCGACAACCGGCGTTTGGTTGTTCTACGTACAGCACCAGTTTGAAACGACACATTGGGAGGAGCATCATGACTGGCAAGTTCACGAAGCCGCGCTTCATGGCTCGTCACACTATGATCTGCCTCCAATCTTGCAGTGGTTTTCTGCCAACATCGGCATTCACCACGTACACCACTTGTACAGCCGCATTCCATTCTACCGTTTGACGGAAGTGTTGCGCGATCATGAAGAGCTGGCAAATTCCAGCAGCCGCATGAACCTGCGCGAAAGCTTCAAATGCGCCAGCCTTGACCTGTGGGACAGTACCAACAAACGTCTGGTGTCCTTTGCGACAGCGCGCAAACTCAAGCACGGCTAAATCACTTTAATCGACTATCTGGTTTTGGTTCCGGCCTGTTTCGCTATCAATTTAGCCTTTGGGCCGAACAACCTGATGGCATTGAGCAATGGCGCACAGCGCGGCGCTGGCTTTGCAGTGATCGCCAGCTTGGGCTGCTTGATCGCCTTTACACCGATTCTTCCTACTTCGTGCACTTCTACTTGATCGGTTTGATCGGTTACCCAATTGGTTGGATATTTATTTTCGTACCATTTTGGCAGCGCGTGGCTGGTGAGGCGCATTGGTTCACCCCATCAGCAATTTACGGCTTTGGGTTGTGGGTTTTCGCAACTGGTGGCGTCACATTGGTCGCAGGGTTGCCGTTCTTCTTGAATTTTATTGGCATCACTCGGGGCGCTGTGGTGGGTCACGTTGTTTGCAGCATCGTCATGGTCGCTGTGCTCAAGCGCATCGACCGCTCATAACGCGTAATCGCGTATGTTAAGATATTGGCTTCAGTGCGCGCATGGGGGGTGGCGGCTCGTTTTTTCGTGAATACTGGGGATTTTTAATCTGGCCTTTGATGAGCCGATCAAGATGCCTAAACGCTTTAGCCGCGTTTCTTGCTTTTTGGCACTCATGACCCGCCAGATTGAATCCCGTCTATAAGAGGGCGCAAGGTTTGACAGAAACAGCCGTGTTGCGTCATTGGTTATCGATGCTTTTGCGTATGCCGTCGATCCGCCTAAACCTCATTGGTGTCTTGGTGGGCTTTAAGCCACGCTTCAAATGCATCCTGGTCGGTGAAAAAAGTGGTTTACCATCGGCATGCAGCTCTCTGTTCCACAGGCTTTAAACAATAGTTACCCACTCTGCTCGAAGATTAAAAACAGACAAGTCAATGAGGTCTAAAAGGGCCTGTCGTGCGGGAACTGCATAATTGGGGAGCAGAATTGTACATTACACCTAGGTCCGCCAAATTAACGGATATATGAGGGGGTCATACCGCACAATATATACAGTTTATTGTATAGTCGGCGCTTGGGAAGCCACCGTCCGGTGGATTAACATTGCCAGATACTCCAGTGAGGAAGGGGGCGATGTGAGGGGTGGATGATATTTAATCAGAAAAATCGTAGTGCAATGTAATGACGGCCTGGCCCTACTGCTAAGCCATCTATCGCGCTGAAAAACAGTGAAAATAAGTGGTTTCAAATTATCTTCACATTCTGTGAAAAAAGCACTTGCGACTCTGTTGTAGTAACACTAGAACCCCTTTTACCGGAGGCGCAGTGATGCGGTGACGGTCGACTGCGAGAATGAGCGGAGACGTTAG
>Ga0257120_1001004_pt1 | contig 19566 bp, 19 predicted proteins | sample SI106_10metaG_FD_190153 | JGI IMG/M metagenome (GOLD analysis project Ga0257120, IMG submission 190153) | Marine microbial communities from Saanich Inlet, British Columbia, Canada - SI106_10 | ecosystem: Environmental > Aquatic > Marine > Inlet | place: Canada: British Columbia | collected... | reverse complement strand
GGTCCGCACCTTCAACGATGCCAGACAACAGATCACGTGACTGCGCGCCTGTGACCAATGCTGTTGACCACTCTTTGGTGATGTCTGTCATTGTAAGCGAGCCATCGGTTGGCAAGCGTGATTGCAAAAACTCAAGGTCATGCCACTGTGCCACGGCTGCTGTCATAATCCAGAAGTCGTCTTCGCCCCAACGGATGATTGTCACCTCTGTCACGATGCGCCCACGGCTGTCTGTAAAATAGCCAAGGTTCATGCGGCCCGCTTTTGGCAAGGCACCCGCGATTTGACCACGTAGCCATTCGGCAGCACCCGCCCCAGAAAGCGTATAGCGCGAGAAGCCCGGCATATCGAGGACACCGGTTGCGTTTGTACAGGCGTCGACTTCTTCCTCAACCCGTTTGACCCAAGGCCCTTCGCGCGACCATGTTTCGGTTGCGGCCTCGGATGTGTCATCGCCGTCTTGGGCGAACCAGTTGGCACGTTCCCAACCGTTATAGGCCCCCATCTGTGCGCCCGATGCCAACAGCTTGGCGTGGTTTGGCGATAGCTTTTTGTCACGTCCTGCTGGCCATTCGTGGTGTGGGAAGTGCATGGCGTATTCGTGGCCATAAGTTTCTAACGCTTTGGACAGGCAGTAGTCGTGATCGGCGTAATCTGTGTAACGACGTGGATCGATCGCCCACATGTCCAGCTCGGTTTCGCCGTGCATGATCCATTCGGCCATAACCTTACCAGCGCCACCACCTTGGGCGATGCCGAATGTGAAGGAATGTGCTTCAAATGCATTGGGAACACCCGGCATCGGACCAACCATTGGCAGACCATCCGGCGCATAGGGAATGGGACCGTTGATGTTACGGCCGATACCAGCGGTACCAAGGGCCGGCAAACGTTCCATCGCGTCCTCGATGTAGAACTCAAGACGGTCCAGATCATCGGGGTAAAGTTGGAAGCTAAAGTCGTCTGGCATTGGATCCTGAGGTGTGACCCAATGCGCCTTACAATTGCGTTCATATGGACCAAGGTTCAGACCATTTTTGTCCTGACGTAGGTAGTACGAAATATCCACGTCACGGATCATGGGCATCTTGTGGCCCTTTTCTTTGGTCCACGCTTCAAGCTCTGCGATTGGCTCTGTCAGGAAATACTGGTGGGACATAACAACCATTGGAACCGTGCGTCCGCCCCAAGGTTTGAACATCTCACCAATGCGCTGTGCATAATAGCCGCCACAGTTCACAACCTTTTCGCAGCGAATGTCGCCTTTTTCGGTTTTCACAATCCACTCGTCGCCATCGCGTTCAATCCCCACAACGGAACAAAAACGTTCGATACGGCCACCTGCGTCACGGGCACCTTTTGCTAAGGCTTGGGTCAACTGTGCAGGATCAATATCACCGTCCAACGGATCCCAAAGACCACCCGCCAGATCATGGGTTTCCATGAACGGGTTCAGCTCTTTCAATTCCGCGGGTGTACAAATGTCCATTTGTAGACCCTGATAACGGCCCATACCTGCAACGCGTTCGAATTCTTGCATCCGCTCTTTTGAGTGGGCCAAGCGGATCGCGCCAGTCACGTGGTAGTTCATCGGATATCCAACATCTTCGCCCAACGAACGATACATCGCAGCCGAATACCGCTGCATGTTCATCACGGCCCAAGACCCCGCAAAGTTAGGAACATTGCCTGCCGCGTGCCACGTGGAACCGGCGGTCAGCTCGTTCTTTTCAACCAGCACACAATCTTTGTAGCCAGCTTTAGCTAGGTGATAGAGTGTCGATGTACCGACTACACCGCCACCGATGACAACCACACGGGCCGTTGTTGGAAATTCACTCATGTCTATTGCTCCCTTTGCGGCACGTTGTCCGCGATTTTGTAGTAGTCACCTTTGTCCGCGACAAAGATATTTTTTTGAAGTTCGAGCCCTGTAGGCCCATCGATTATTCCCAAAGAAAAACTCATGCCCTCCTCGGCATACGCTTTCCAAAATAGGAAACAGCCACACCTCGGGCAGAACCCACGCTTGGCAGTTTCAGAGGCGGCAAACCAACGTACGTCGCCGGTAATTTCAAAGCTCTCCATGTCACTGTACCCAGAGGCCCAGTGATGGCCTGACTGCTTGCGACACTGCGTGCAGTGACAGGCTGATACGCTTTGACCGCCATCTTTGACGGTAAAGGTCACGCCTTTGCAGTTGCAGCTTCCTGTCAGCATCAACCTCTCCCCGGTGCGCTAGCCATGCCTAAAAGCAGGCCATAGATCACAAAACAAGCGCCCATTGCGCGGCGCAGCCAAACGTTAAACACGACACCCATCGCTGCGCGTCCTAAGCCGGCACCGATAACCGTGAACCCCATGTAGGACAGTGCCGTCAGTGTGAGTGCGGTTGGCATGATCAGCCCCATCTGGTCCCAGATCGGTACATCCGGTTGAACGAACTGTGAAAAAGCCGCCAGATAGCCACCAACAGATTTGGGATTGATCACCGCAATAGCTAATGCGTTGCTATAGATAGACCCCGCGCCTTTGGGCAATACAGGTGCGGGATTGCGCGCAGTGATCCAGCCTCGCACCCCGATGAAAATCAAGAAGCCTGCGCCGATCAGTTTGGCCACATTGAAAGCCACAGGCGAGGCCGCAATCAGTGCAGTGATCCCCATCGCCGATAGAATTAGAAACAGCGTCGCTTGGGTCAGGATTGCTGCGACCCCAACAAGTCCACGGCGGAACCCAACGTTCATACCATTGTTGATGCAGTTCACGGCATTCGGCCCTGGCGTGATCACGAAGACCCCCCAAAACACTGCGAAAATGATCCAGCTTTCAAACGACATCTAATACACCGGAGGCGCGATAACCCAAACCGCAACGGCGGGGGTATCATAGGGATTCATCCAGCGGTGTGGTTCACCTTTGATGCGAAAACTGTCCCCTGGGTTGATCTTGAAAACTTTGCCCGCAATCTCAAGGTCCAGTTTGCCTGAGATGAGGTATCCCACCTCTTGGGTCGGACGTGTCACTGGTTCAGCAATTTCGCTAAAGGGTTCAAAGGTGGAGTGCACCATTTCGAAATCGTCCGTCAGGTCAGGTGACAATAGTTCTTCGACCAAGCCAGCGGTATGCGATCCCATTGGACGACGTGAACCATGGCGCACAACATAACCCGCCTCATGAGCGGGGGCAGCAGCGTGGCGGAATAACATTGAAATCGGAACACCCAAAAGCGCTGCGATTTCGCGCAGGTCACTGATGGACGGATCGGACAGATCGCGTTCAACCTGACTTAACCAACCCACAGAACGCCCCAAACTTTCGGCCATGTCCAACAGCGTAAGCCCCCGCGATTTACGCAGGGCCCGTAGGTCAGCACCTAAAGTTTCAGGTTTACTAAGGTCGGTTTGCAGCATGAAAGCTCCGTGAAATTATATGGCTTAATTTCACGGTGATGCCGAATTGCGTGAAAAATCAAGTAATTTCTTCACAGGCCATCAAATTAAGGTGCGTTTGCCAACCTAAACGTGTCCGCCAATATGGCTGTCAGCGCATCAGCATCTGTTTGGATGAATGCATCAGGTTGATCGCTATCAAGGTCAAATACCCCCAATAGTACCCCATTTCCATTCACTACGGGCAAAACCAACTCAGACCGTGTTGAACTGGCGCAAGCGATATGACCAGGGAACGCATCGACGTCTGCCACCAGCTGAACCTCAAGGCTGCGTGCGGCTGCACCACAAACACCGCGTGAAAAAGGAATCACCAAACAACCGTGCCCACCCTGATAAGGGCCGATTTTCATCAACTCGGGTTCGGTCACACGATAGAACCCCGTCCAATCAAAACGGTCGTCACTGTGGTGCACTTCGCAGGCAACCGTCGCCATTAGCGCAACGGTATCTGTTTCGCCCTCAGCCAAAGACGCGATGGATTGGCTGAGGGACTTGTAATCAACTTGCATGGTCTGACTTTCCAATGGATCAGGTTAACGGCGCTCAATCGCAATGGCGGTGCCCTCGCCGCCACCAATACAAATCGCTGCGATACCGCGTTTAAGGCCACGTTTCTCCAGCGCGTTTAGCAAGGTCACGATGATCCGTGCACCAGAGGCACCAATAGGATGGCCCAGCGCACAAGCGCCGCCATTAACGTTGACGATGTCATGGCTGATCCCCATCTCATGCATGAAGGCAAGAGGGACAACGGCGAAGGCCTCGTTCACTTCCCAAAGGTCCACGTCATCCTTGGACCATCCAATTTGCTCAAGCAGTTTTTGCGCCGCGGGTACTGGTGCCGTGGTGAATAGGCCTGGGGCCTGAGCGTGGCTGGCGTGCCCCTTGATGTGCGCACGAATGGTCATGCCTTTGGCTTGTGCGACGTCTTGCGCGGCCAGAACCAATGCTGCCGCCCCATCAGAAATGGAAGATGAATTGGCGGCCGTTACAGTACCCCCCTCACGAAACGCAGGTTTAAGCTGTGGGATTTTGTCCGGACGCGCTTTGGCAGGTTGTTCATCTCTGTTGATGATTACCATACCTTTACGGCTTTTCATCTCAACCGGTGCTATCTCTTGATCGAAGGCGTCATTGCACTGCGCTTCAATCGCGCGCGATAGAGACGCCAACGCATAATCATCTTGAATTTCGCGGGTGAATTGAAAAGCTTCGGCGCAATCCTCTGCAAAGCTGCCCATCAGGCGACCTTTGTCATAAGCGTCCTCTAAACCATCAAGGAACATGTGATCGATGACGCTGCCATGCCCAAGCCGCGCACCGCCGCGCATTTTCTCAAGCAAGTAAGGCGCGTTTGTCATGCTTTCCATGCCGCCTGCGATCATCACGTCCGTGTTGCCCAACGCAATCTGGTCATAGGCGATCATCGTAGCCTTCATACCAGACCCGCACATCTTGTTCAGTGTAGTGGCAGGAACGTCTTCTCCCAACCCCCCCTCAAATCCAGCTTGGCGCGCAGGTGCTTGGCCCTGCCCTGCTGGCAAAACACAACCCATAAGAATCTCATCCACCGTATCGGTTTGGGCACCCTCAAGGGCCGCTTTGATAGCTACGCCACCCAATCGCGCGGCTGTCATTGGTGCAAATTCACCTTGGAACCCACCCATTGGGGTGCGCGCAGCACCTGCAATAACGACATTTTTCATAGTAAGTGCTCCGAATTGTTATGTGCCATGGACACGAATTGGTAAGACTTTAGGCTTAGTTGTGGCCGCGTTGATGACGATCATAGGTACATAAAATGGAATTATCGACCAAAACTGTAGATCCTGTTCTGGTCGTGTCTTTGAACGAAGACCGAATGGATGCAGCTGTTGCAATCGAATTCAAAGATGCGATGCACGCTGAAACTTTGGATGGGCCCAAAATTGTGGTCCTCAATTTGAGTTCAGTTAACTTTATCGACTCCAGTGGATTGGGGGCCATTGTTGCCTCAATGCAGCATATGGGACAAGATCGAACATTGGCTTTGGCAGGGGTAACGTCCAATCTTGATAAGGTGTTTCACCTGACCCGAGTGGATACCGTTTTCAGTCTATTCGCGACTTTGGAAGGTGCATTAGAGGCGCTATGCAATCGCCCCGCTTGATATTTAGGAGTTTATTCTAATGTCCTCACAGCCCGTATCCTTTTGCGTAACGTTCAGCGTGACCAGCGGCGTATTTGCAGCGCGCAAGGCACTGGCCAAACTGTTGGAAGGCTTGTCCCCTATGCAACTAGACTCTGAGGATGCCGATAGTATTCAGATGGTATTGGCTAAGTTGCTGAATAACATCGTGGAACACTTGTACCCCAACCCAAGAACCAGGGCCTATTGGGGTTCAATGCACTTTGGTGAAAAATGGATTGGACATTGCGTTGACCGATACAGGCGAACCAACGCCAAATGGCGAACCACCAATTGGCAAAGCCCCCAGCACCAACGTTCAGTTTGCGGATTTGCTCGAGGGCGGGTTTGGATGGTTTCTAAAAAGATGTTTGCCCAAAATATTACACATAAGCGCTCCGGCAGCATCAACACATTGGCATTCCATCCGCCCATTCGCATCAAAATAAGTGCCTAGTGGTATAAAAAGATAAAATCGACTTTCCCCAAAGGGGTCAAAGTGAAACAATAGCGCCCGAAATCGAGGTCATACGGTTACTTGTAGCTGCATAAAGCATCCCTCGGCGTCACGAAATCACGGACCGCACCCAATTCGCAACGTTGAGGCACTTTCCCCCATTCCTACTATTGGTGGACTTCGCCCTCACCGTCGCTAGGTTGCTAATCAAATGACTGGCAAAGGTTTCGATATGCGTGATTTCCAACTCCCCGGACGATCCCCTGTTTTTGCAAGCAATGGAATGTGTGCCACGTCGCACCCCCTTGCCGCACAAGAAGCAATTAATATCCTAAAGGCGGGCGGCAACGCGATGGACGCCGCAATCGCAGGTGCCGTCTTATTGGGCATCTGCGAACCACAGATGACTGGGATCGGTGGTGATTGTTTCGTCCTATATTCCCCTGCTGGCAGCGATGAAGTTCACGCCATAAACGGATCAGGCCGCGCACCAGCTGCATTGGACAGCGCAACCTTGCGCAATGAGGGCCAAGCAACTGTTCCTTTGAAAAGCGCCCATGCCGTAACTGTGCCAACCGCAATCGATGCGTTTTGCAATCTTTCTGAACATGTCGGCAAGCTGGGCCTTGATCGCATTTTGGCACCTGCCATTCATTACGCAGATGCCGGGGTTCCGGTGGCACCACGCGTCGCATTTGACTGGGCCAATGATGCGGGCACTTTGCAGGGCTCTGCACGCGACCAATACTTGTTTGAAGGAAACGCACCAAGAGTCGGGCAAATCTTCCGCTCACCTGGTCAAGCAGAGGTATTGCGGCGCATCGCCAAAGATGGCCGAGATGCGTTTTACACAGGCGAAATCGCAGAGGACATGGTGTCCAGCCTTACCGCAGCGGGGGGCGTCCACACGGCCGCAGATTTCGCAAATACTGCGAGTGATGAGACAACGCCTATCGGTGGCAATTACAAAGACATCGAAGTGGTTGAGCATCCACCAAACGGCCAAGGTGCCACGGCGCTGTTGATGCTAAATATCTTGTCGCACTTTGACATTGCATCAATGGACCCCTTAGGTTCACAGCGCGCCCATATTGAGGCCGAGGCATCCAAGCTGGCCTATGACGCGCGCAATCGCTTCTTGGCCGATCCAGAACACACCACGCGCGTCGACCATATGCTGTCTGCAGATACGGCATCCAAGTTGGCAACGTTGATTGATCCCAAACGCGCGATGCAAGCTGCGGCACCGCTAACTGAATCCGTTCACAAGGATACCATTTACATCACTGTGGTGGATCGCGATGGCATGGCGGTTTCATTGATCTATTCCATCTTCCACGGTTTCGGATCGGGCATCGCCTCTGAGAAATTCGGTATACTAATGCAGAATCGTGGCGCTGGCTTTACGCTTGAAGAGGGTCACGCGAATGAACTGAAGGGCGGCAAACGTCCGATGCACACCATCATTCCCGGAATGGTCCGCCAGAACGGCAAACCGATCATGCCGTTTGGTGTAATGGGGGGGGCATATCAACCCAATGGTCACGCACGCTTTGCCAGTAATCTAACCGATTTCGGGATGGACCCACAAAGCGCAATCGACGCGCCACGTGCCTTTAGCGATGCAGGTAATATGAAGGTCGAACGCGGTTATTCAGATGCTATGCGCCAAGAACTAAGTGACCTAGGCCACAACGTCAGCATTCCAGACACAGCAATCGGCGGTGCCCAAGCGATTTTGATCAGCGAAGATGGCGTTCTTGAGGGAGCTAGTGATGCGCGTAAAGATGGCTGTGCATTAGGATACTAAACGAACGGTGGGCCATTGGCCCGCCGAAAACTTTAGTTCATTTGGAAATGCAGAGGGTATGAACCGTCTTGGAACGGGCCAAACAAATCCGGGATATCAGGGTGATCCACCGGTTCACCAGAATAGTCAGCCAATAGGTTCTGCTCGGACACGTAAGCCACGTAATAGCTTTGGTCGTTTTCAGCCAAAAGGTGGTAGTATGGCTGTTCCTTGATCGGGCGGCTTTCCTCTGGAATCGCCTCGTACCAATCATCCGTATTTGCAAATTGAGGATCGACGTCAAATATCACACCCCGAAAGGGATGCTTCTTGTGCCGGACAACTTGGCCCAAATGATATTTTGCACGAATTCTTAGCATAACGTTGCAGCCCCTATCGCTCGTTAGTAGACGTTGCAAGGGACCTTTGTCCAATTTTTGAAGCCTTTTTTTAGGAAACAGTCTGTGGCCCTTATCTTAACAGTCCTCGAGATCGTCGCTCCGGTTTTCCTTTTGGCAACCGTTGGTTTTACTTGGGTCAAGCTGGGCTTTGAATATCGCATTCAGTTTGTAACCCAATTGGCGATGACCCTTTCAGTGCCCTGTCTGATTTTTGTCTCTCTAATGCAGGCAGAAATGGACCCAAGCGCGTTAACTGCACTTACCCTTGCATCCTTCGCGGCCTATCTTGGCGTGACACTAGTGGTGTGGCTGTGCTGCAAGATTGGCCGCCTGAACACGCGCACTTACATGGCCCCGCTCATTTTTGGAAATACCGGAAATTTGGGCCTACCCCTCGCGCTGTTCGCATTTGGCGAAGCAGGATTAAGCAACGCAATTGTTGTTTTCGCTGTTATGGCGATCTTGTCTTTTACCTTCGGTATCTGGCTGGTTTCTGGGGAAGGTGCTTTGGGAAAAGTGGTGCGTGAACCCTTGGTGGGGGCCACTTTACTGGGTGCATTGTTCCTTTGGCAGGGCTGGGAAACACCCCTGTTCCTGACCAACACACTGTCCTTGATCGGCCAAATTGCCATACCAATCATGTTGATCACATTGGGCGTTGCCGTTGCGCGCCTCAGCCCGCGAGGTCTGGGCAAAGCGGCGTTTCTGTCGCTGATCAAGCTGATTATTTGCACCGCCGTTGCTTGGATTGTTGCCGACTACTTCGCGCTGGGCCACATCGCCTTTGGTGTGTTGGTCATTCAAATCGCAACACCCGTCGCAGTAACCTCATATTTGCTAGCTGAGAAATACGGGGCCGATTCTGATGCGGTTGCCGGGTTGGTCGTGACATCTACGCTGATGGCGGTCGGCGCTTTGCCGCTAATCTTGGCCGTGCTTTTGTAGAAACCTGATTTCCCAAATTCGAAAAATCAGCTAGAGTGACCAAAACGAATATAAAAAACGGCAGGCATATGAAAAAATCTATTGGCGCAATGATATTAATTCTAGCGGTTGCTTCGTGCGGCGGTGGCAGCGGTGGTGGTGGTTCCTCGAACGCGCCACGTAATTTGGACAACGCATGTTCTATCGTCCAAGAAAAGCCTCAGTACTTGCGCGCATTTCGCGCAGCTGAACGCAAATGGAACGTACCGGTTCACGTCCTCATGGCCGTGATCTATCAAGAGAGCAAATTCAAAAGCAACGCACGTCCACCATTCCGGTATTCCGCTGGCGTTATCCCAGTGGGCCGACAATCTAGTGCACTTGGATATTCCCAAGCTTTGGACGCCACTTGGAAAGAATATCAAGTCGCAACAGGCAGCCGGTCTGCACGCAGAACAAACATCAAAGATGCCGCCGATTTTATGGGTTGGTATATGAATATCACGCGCAAACGTAACGGCGTGTCCCTAAATGATGCCCGCAACCAGTACTTTGCTTACCATGATGGGCACACTGGCTTTTCTCGTGGGACATACAAAAATAAAGCTTGGCTGGTTCGTATCGCGGGCGAGGTTGCATCGCGCGCAAACACTTACAGAAGCCAGCTCGCCAATTGCGGAAGAAACTGGCGAGCCTAATCTTTTATTGCGGATCGATTTCGAACAATTGGTTCGCCAGCACCCCACCTTTGACTAACTCGCCTAGAATGACTGTAGAACGACCACCATTGGAGTCGTTTACAACCCATTGGCGCAGCTCAACTGGACTGCTAGTGAACTTCAATTCGATACTACCGTACTCAGGATTCTTTGGATCTTGCGCCCGTACAATCGTTGCCGTGCCATCATAGTCGTGACCGACAACCATTTTCGCCTGACCCAGATCAACATTACGCGCCAAGATCAACGAAAGTGGCGTACGTCTTAGAGCGTAGGACTCAGGTGGCAGGTTAGATTTCTTATCGATTATTTTGATAGACCCGCTGCTGGCCAGAACTAGTGCATCATCGTACTCAAACCGCATACGGCCTGGCCGCTTTATAAAAATCTTACCAACCGAAATCGTGCCATCCTCATTGATCTGTGTGAAGTCGCCAGAGGCCGTCTTCAACGCGTTAAGATAGCCAGAGATCTCGCTAAGCGATAGTTTTTCGGCGCTCGCGACTGTTGCCAAACTCATAAACGTGGCTGCGATGATGGATTTAAAAACGTACGACATATTTTCGGGTCCTGCTTATTCTTGTTATGAAACAATATATAAGTAATCCAACCATGTTATGCGATATCAAAGGCGAAAAATCGCGCAAACGCTTTAGTTTCCGACTGTTGACGTAGCCCCATAAAAGTTCGGTATCGCCTGCGAAACAGCCCTATCCCACCGCGTGATCGGCTGCTCAGCAACAAAAATTATGTCTTTTGGGCGCAGCTGAAATTCTGCAGCAACCACAAAATTTACCGCATTAAGTGCGTTCAAGTGCCAAGCGGTGACGCCTCTGAACTCTTGGGTTTTGGTTGGCCCACGCAGGACATATATTTGTGAAACGTCACCTGTTCCTGGGGCAATTCCACCCCCTTCAAACAGCGCGTCAGCAAGGACTGCCTGCTCTGCGAAAGGCAGCGCAAAACGAGATTGCACCCCCACTTCGCCGCTGAGGTACACATAATCAGGCCTGTTTGCGCCTAGCGATTGTGCCTTTAGAAAATTTTCACGCTGATCGTTCTGGCGGCCGGGCAATTAGTCTTTAGCCATGTTCTGGGATCAAGATTTCGCGTTTACCAACATGATTAGCAGCAGACACCAGACCCTGATCTTCCATCTGTTCCACAAGCCTCGCCGCCTTGTTGTACCCAATCGCAAGCTTACGTTGGATATAGCTGGTGGAACACTTGCGATCCTTTGCAACGATGGCAACAGCTGTGTCATACAGCGCATCTTCACCGTCAGTATTCCCACCTAAACCAAGGACAGCATCAATGCTGTTTTCTTTGTCTTCATCAGGCCCTTCGACGACACCAGTGATATAGTCGGGCGCACCAAATGCTTTCAGATGGTTCACGATTTCTTCGACTTCTTCATCGCTCACAAACGGGCCGTGGCAACGCGTAATCTTTGCACCACCAGCCATGTACAACATGTCACCCATACCCAAAAGTTGTTCAGCACCCATTTCACCAAGGATGGTACGGCTGTCGATTTTCGAGGTCACTTGGAACGAAATTCGCGTTGGGAAGTTGGCTTTAATCGTACCTGTAATTACATCCACAGACGGACGCTGTGTTGCCATAATCAAGTGAATGCCAGAAGCACGCGCCATCTGCGCAAGGCGCTGAATGCAGGCTTCGATCTCTTTACCAGCAACCATCATAAGGTCGGCCATTTCGTCTACAATCACGACGATATATGGCAGTGTCTCTGGTGTGTTCTCTTCTGTTTCAAAGATCGGCTCGCCGGTGTCTTCGTCAAAACCCGTTTGAACTGTACGGCTAAACAACTCACCTTTGGCCAATGCTTCACGCACACGACCATTATAACCTTCGATGTTACGAACGCCCATTTTAGACATCTTGCGATAGCGTTCTTCCATCTCACCAACAGTCCACTTTAGAGCCACAACAGCCTTTTTAGGATCTGTTACAACTGGGGACAGTAGATGCGGGATGCCGTCATAAACGGACAATTCCAGCATTTTTGGATCGATCATAATCATACGACATTCTTCAGGTGTCAGCTTGTATAGCAGTGACAAGATCATCGTGTTGATCGCAACTGATTTACCCGAACCTGTCGTACCCGCGATTAGCAGGTGAGGCATCTTGGCAAGGTTTGCCACCATGCTGTCGCCACCAATGTCTTTACCCAAAGCAAGGGGAAGACGCATGTTGCTGTCCCCAAAATCACGGCTCGACAAAATCTCGCGCAATACAACTTTTTCGCGGTGCTCATTCGGCAATTCGATACCGATCACAGAACGACCTGGAACCGTAGAAACACGCGCCGAAAGGGCGGCCATTGAGCGGGCGATATCATCGGCCAAACCAATAACACGGCTGGCTTTCAAACCGGGTGCAGGCTCAAGCTCATACATGGTAACAACAGGACCAGGGCGCACAGAAACGATCTCGCCTTTAACGCCGTAATCATCCAACACGTTCTCTAGCATACGTGCGTTTTCTTCCAACGCTTCATCACTCAGATGCTGGTGCTGAACATCATCAGCACTTTCCAACAAGCTCAGCGGCGGCAATTCGAATGCTGGGCGTTTGTCTTCAAACGACAGACTAGGTTGCGCTTCGGCTTTCGCACGAGCACTGGGCTGAACGGCTTTGCGGATAGGTTGTTGTACCACTTTACGTGGTTCCGGCACTGGGATCGACATCGGTTGCGGTGCCACTTGTGGAGTTGGAGCAGCCGCTTGTGTTCTTGCAGCGGTTTCAATTCCGGGAGCAACGGGCGCAGGAGCGACCAATGGTGGTTCAAGACGCAGCGAAGAAATCGCAGCAGCAGGTGTTGTCATTGGTGGCTCTGCTGGCAAATCAAATTGATCAACAAATATATTTTGTTCTGGCGCAGGCTGGTCCGGCGCTGGCTCAGTGTTCAAAACCAATGGGTCGGGTCCACGGCCACGGCCCTTCGTTAACGGTGCCACCGACTCGATTTGAATAGATGGGTTCGAGCGAACGCGGGACTGAATAACGCCAGCAATTTTCGCCTTGATACGGTCATCGTCAGGCGCATCTACATAGTTGCCGTTGTTGAACGTCTCAATCAATTCTGACTCAGGCATCTCCTGCACAACAGGTTCTGCACGTTTGATCAAAGAGGGCATACGGGCAAGCAAACCTGTCTTAACCTCAGGCTCCACATAAGTGGCTGGCGCGTGATGCATTGGTTCTGGTGCTTGTTCAGCATAGGGATCAGCATAAGTATGCGCGGCTGGAACCGCCGCAACGGCTGCTTGATATGCAGCGGCTTCATCCGCTTCAATGCGTTGGCGTTCTTTGCGATCAGCATTGCGCGCCTGCATGTCACGTGCAGCGAGAACCGCAGAGTTTGCGCCTTTGCCCAGCAACGCCATAAAGGCGGCATAAAGCATGATCAGACCGATCATCAAAAAGCGACCCGTGCGCATCAATTCAGGTTTAGTGAACCCCAATACAAACGCACCAAAGGCAAGGATGCCAACACCCAAAATCAACGACATCAGCTTGATCGCAAACGAAGATCCCAACGGAAGAACAGTCAAAACCGCGCCCATGACAGTGTCACCAAACAAGCCGCCCAAACCAAAGCTATGGGTTTGCAACCAAACTTGACCGGGTTCTAGCGTCGCGCCGTAAATAGACACTAATGCGACTGCAATTGGCGCAAAAATCAACCGACCCACTGCGCGTTCTTGACCAAAATGCATGGCAAAACGTACACCCCATGCCAGCAATACTGCAGCAACAGCCCACGCACCCAATCCAACAATCATAAACAACGGAGCAGCAATAGATGCACCAGAACGGCCCAACCAATTTTGAACCTGCGCGTCGGTAGAAACCATCCAATTTGGATCATCCGGCGTATAGCTAAAAATCATCGCCGCGGCCATCAAGCCAACGATGATTAACGCAATGCCGATCAGCTCCTTGCCGCGTTTCTCGATGGCTTCGGCCATGTTGCTGTCTAGCAATGGATCGCGCCCGCGTGTCTGATATGCCATGTTACTACCTCGCCTAATTTTTATTGTGGATAAAGACAGTCGCGGATCGCTTGGATCCCTCGTGTCATTTCCACTTTTGGAGCCACTATAGCGACCCGAATATATCCTGTACCGGGGTTAACCCCGTCAACGTCTTGCGCCAAATACGCACCAGGCAGCACACGCACGCCTGTCTCTTTCCATAACTTCAATGCAGCCGCTTCGCCGTCTTCAACTGGCAGCCACAAAAAGAACCCAGCCTCTGGGCTTACGTATCCCGGCACGTCACCAAGGATGCTGTCCACAATCGCAAACTTTTCTTGATACAGCGCACGGTTTTCAATCACATGCTCTTCGTCGTTCCAAACCGCCGCCGCTGCCATCTGCAAAGGCAGTGGCAATGGTGTACCAGCATAAGTGCGCAATTGACGGATCTCATCCATCGTCTTTGGACCGCCGGTCACAAAGCCTGAGCGCAAACCCGGTAGGTTTGAACGTTTGGACAGCGAGTGGAACGCAACGACCCGTTCGGGATCGGCGCCCATCTCTGCTGCCACTTCCAATGCGCCAGTAGGTGGCGTGTCTCTATATATCTCGGAATAACATTCATCCGCAAAAATCCGGAAATCGTGTTTTTCTGCCAATGTCAGCAATTCCGTCCAATACGCCCGATCCGCAACTGCACCCTGAGGGTTGGCGGGGGAACAGATATAGACAGCAACCGTGCGATCCAAAATCTCAACCGGTTGGCTTGCGTAATCTGGTAGGTGATTGGTCTCAGCCGTGGCATCGACAAAAATTGGGTCTGCACCCGATGAAATGCTGGCAAGCATATAAACTTGATAAAACGGGTTCGGCATCAGAACAACAGGACGCTGACCGTTCTTGGTTTCAGGGCACAATGCCATCGGGGCGTTGTACAAACCTTCGCGCGTGCCATTCACAGGCATCACATTTGTCTCTGGATCAAGGGTCACACCGTAACGGCGTTGCGCCCAATCACAAAAGGCTTGGCGCAATTCAATCGCGCCCTCGTTCGGTGGATACCGATTAAACCCAGCGGCGTGTTCAGAAATCACGTCTGTCACCCACGCTGGAAACGCGTGCTTGGGTTCACCAATCGTCATGTGGACTACGTCGCCCCCCGCTTCGTGTACGTCTAATAACGCACGCAAACGTGGGAACGCATAAGCCGGAAGGTTCGAAAACCGCTCGGGAAACTTCATCAAAACTGCCTCAGGATCGGGATCATTATCGTCCCGTTTCTTCCAAACTACCCAACAGAACGGCTTTCGTCCAGAAAAACAAAGACCTAGGCAGCGTTATGTGGCTTTTGAGTCATCCCTATTTTGAAATCAGGACAATGCCGCCTCTGCTGCCGCCCCAATTCGAAGCAATTTTGCTTCTGTATCGGGCGCACAAAGGAACATAATTCCGCAACTTGGCACACCTGTTGGAAGGGTCAAACCACACAATCCTAACAGGTTTCCAACGCGTGTATTACGCAGGGACAGCAGATTTTCAGTGACGTAATAGTCTTCTTCAGCATTCAAACGATCCAAATTCGGGGGCATAATTGCTGATGTTGGTGCAAGCACTGCGTCATATCCTGCAGTTGCAGCATTATATGCAGCCCGCACTTCCTCCAGTTTATTCACCGCAGCTACATAATCTGCAGCACTATGTTCCGCACCCAAACGGAACCGCTTTAGGATTTCCGGGTACATTACATCTGGATTCTCCTCGATAACATCTTTCCACTGACCATAGGCCTGCGAGGTCATCAAAATCGTAGATAGGTTTAAGGAATCTTGAACCGCTGGCACGTCGATATACTCAATCACCGCACCGCCGGCTTGCATGCGCTGAACCGCGCTTTCGAACGCTGCTTTTGGTGCATCACGCAAATCATCCATCAAGGTCGTGCGCACAATCGCAAACTTGCGACCCTTTAAGGTTGCGCCGCGCAAATCAGGGGCCTTACTGCCGTCCATCACTGCAAACAACTCTGCTGCATCCTCAACAGATCGTGTCAAAGGGCCAACCGTGTCAAACTTCACTGACAACGGAACGACACCCTTTAATGACAGCCGTCCCGCTGTGGTTTTCAATCCAACCAGATCATTCCACGCGGCAGGAATACGGACAGAACCACCTGTGTCAGACCCTATGCCAGCAGCCGCCAGATTGAACGCAACCGACGTGCCAGCACCAGATGAGGATCCACCAGGAACCGCGTCCAGATCATTCACACAAGGGGGCGTTTCAGTCGAGGGATTATAACCCAACCCTGAAAACGCCAATTCGCTCATGTGGGTTTTACCCAAACAAACCAATCCCATAGCGGTGGCATACGCTAATACGACGGCATCAACTTCTGGGACACGGCCACTTAACAGTTTCGACCCTGCTTCGGTCCCAACACCTGCTGTATCAAACAAGTCTTTCCAACTGATCGGAACACCGTCTAGCAGGGACAAACGATGCCCTGACTTTGCCCGTCCAGCCGCGGCTGTCGCCTCTGACAATGCACGTGCTGACGTAACCCGTGCATAAATCTGGTCCGAAAACTGATGATCGGCGATTGCATCCAAATAGGTTTGGGTCAGAGCAACGGGATCAATCTCCCCTGCCCCAATACCACGTCCCAAATCACACGCCGTCATTGTTAGCCAGTCATTCATATTACCGCTCCTGCAAACCATTTAATCGAAGGGTAGCGACGCAACCACGCATGGACAATCCCCGTCTGCTCCCCATATCTACAACTATGAAATTTGACACAGACATAACCATCGTGGGTGGCGGGCTGAATGGCCCCATCTTGGCCATCGCTCTTGCACGCGCAGGGATCACCACAACCGTGATTGACGCGCTAACGACTAAGGTGCGCAAGAACGCTGCCTTTGACGGGCGGTCCTACGCTGTCGCATTAACTTCACAACGTCTGTTGAAAAGCATCGGCCTTTGGGATGCGCTTAGCGACGATGCCCAACCGATGTTAGAGATCAAAGTCACCGATGGACGCGCGGGCGAAGGCCCCTCCCCTTTCTTCATGCACTTTGATCATGCAGAGATTGAGGACGGCCCAATGGGTTATATGGTCCAAGACCGGCACCTGCGCCGCTCCTTGTTGGAAGCAATGGCCGAAAATCCATTGATCAAGCACTTTGAGGGGCAAACCGTCACCAACCAAGTCGTTGAGGGTGCTGGCGTCACTGTCACTCTTGAGAGCGGGAAAACACTGACCTCCCGCAGTCTAATCGGCTGCGATGGCCGCGGCAGCGGCACGGCAACACGCGCTGGAATCAAACGCATCGGTTGGGGATATGGCCAAACCGCATTGGTCTGCGCCATCGAACATGAAAAACCACACGGCGGCATCGCACACCAGTTCTTTATGCCAACGGGTCCACTTGCGATCCTGCCCCTGACTGGCAATCGCAGTTCCATCGTTTGGAGCGAGAGTGCTGCGAATGCCACCGCTTTTAACGCGCTCAATGACGAAGATTATCTAACCATGTTGCGTCCGCGATTTGGCAATTTCTTGGGTGAAATTTCACTCACTGGTACGCGCTATTCCTACCCGCTCTCGCTTTCAATGACAGAACAACTGGTTGCAGATCGCACGGCCCTCGTAGGTGATGCAGCCCACGGCCTGCACCCGATTGCCGGCCAAGGATTGAACGCAGGGATGCGCGACATCGCGGCATTGGTTCAGATCATTACAGAGGCGCAAAACCGTGGTGAAGACTACGGCAGCCTTGCGGTTCTCAAGCGGTATGAAGAATGGCGCAGGTTCGACAACACCGCGCTTGCGCTGGCAACAGATACATTTAACAAACTGTTTTCAAACAACAATCCGCTTCTGCGTTTGAGCCGTGATCTGGGAATGGGGTTGATAAATAAAATGCCAAGCCTGCGACGCGGGTTTATGCGCGAAGCTGCAGGATTAAGTGGCGATCTACCTGATCTGATGCGTTAGTTAGTCTAACTTGCGCGCTTCATCCACCAGCATAACAGGGATGCCATTGCGGATGGGGTACGCCAGGTTTGCAGCTTTTGAAATCAATTCTTGCGCATCAGCATCATAGCGCAATGTTGTTTGCGTACGCGGGCAAATTAGTGCTTCTAACATGCTACGCTCAGCTTTGGTTTCAGTGCTCATTGCATCATATCTCCGTCTAGGCCACCGCGCAGGGTGTATTCAATTAGGGTCACAAGTGTCTCGCGACGCGTGCTTAGGCAAGGCGCTTCAAGCAACGCTTGTTTTTCTTCTGCGTCAAAGTCCATCATCATCGAAAGCGAATTGATCAACAACTCGTCTTCGGCGTCATCCAAGGTGTCCCAATCTGCAGATAGTCCTTTGGCCTCAAAGAACTTGTTCAGCTTTTTCAGGAACGCAGGACGATCAAAAACCAGGTCGTTTTCCACATCTCCAAGATCGCGCTCAAACCCTGCCCAACTGACTTCGCAGCGGCGATAAGGCGTAAACCCCTCAACTTCGTTGAGCACCCGAAAGCGCGACACGCCCCCAAGCGTAATCATATAACTGCCACCCTCTGTCTCTGAGAACTGCGTAATACGACCCACACAACCTATCGAATGCAGACCAAGATCATCACGGCCTTCAACCTCGTTTGGCTGAACCATCCCGATCAATCGATCATCCGTTTTAAGGGCATCATCAAACATCTGGAGGTAACGCGGCTCAAACAGGTTCAACGGCAAACGTGCACGCGGCAAAAGCAGCGCACCCGCTAAAGGGAACACAGGGATAATGTCGGGGAGATCAAAAGGTTTTATCATAACACCCCACCTAGCCCGACAACCGTATCAGGCAAATATCAATGTGCTTAACTTGCGGCGCCCATTCAAAACGATCGGGTCATTTGCCTTCAGCGCATCAAACACTGTGAACAACTGTGTCTTGGCCGCGCCCTCGTTCCAATCGCGATCACGGCGGAACAATTCCAACAATTGGCTAACTGCACCCTCAGCATCGTCATTGGCGTGTAACGCAAGCGCCAGATCAAAGCGTGCTTGGTGGTTGTTCTCATCTGCTTCAACAGCAGCGGTTAACTCGCCCACAGGGCCTGCATCCGCAGCTTGGCGTGCAAGCTCCAATTGGGCAGAAGCCGCTTCAAGTTCTGGACTGGCGGAAATCTCTGCAGGGGCACCGTTCAGCACAGCTTCGGCTTGATCCAAATCACCCAACGCAATGTGGGACCGCACCAACCCGCCATAAGCGCCAGCGTGGTTTGGATCTTCGCCCAAGATCGCGCTAAACGTTTGCGCCGCATCATCTGCTTCGCCATCAGTTAACATATCTTCGGCCACTTCAACCGCATCGTTCAAAGTATCAGCTGGCGTTTCGCCACCACCTGCCTTGACAACACGCGCAACGAATTCATTGATTTCAGACTGCGGTACCGCACCTTGAAAACCATCAACTGGCTTGCCTTCAAAGAACGCATAAACTGTTGGTAGCGATTGAATTTGCAACTGGCCCGTCAACGCCTGACATTCGTCAGCGTTCACTTTAACCATCTTCACAGCACCTTTGACGGCGCGCACTGCATCTTCCAGCATCGGACCAAGGGTCTTACACGGGCCACACCAAGGTGCC
>Ga0257120_1001003_pt1 | contig 19567 bp, 22 predicted proteins | sample SI106_10metaG_FD_190153 | JGI IMG/M metagenome (GOLD analysis project Ga0257120, IMG submission 190153) | Marine microbial communities from Saanich Inlet, British Columbia, Canada - SI106_10 | ecosystem: Environmental > Aquatic > Marine > Inlet | place: Canada: British Columbia | collected... | reverse complement strand
ATTGTGACTTAAACCTTAAATATTATTACTAAAAAGGTTTAAAGAGTTGCATGCATCGGAGTATATTTTTGAATTGATGCATATAAAAATTAAAAAACTGACTACCGGTGGTAGTCGAGAAAAAATATAAGTTATGAAAGTAGGAATCACCTTTTCAACCTTTGATTTGTTGCATGCAGGACATGTAAAGATGTTAGAAGAAGCAAAACGTCAGTGCGATTATTTAATTGTAGGCTTGCAGTTAGACCCTTCGATTGATCGCCCTGAGAAAAACAGACCTTCACAGTCGATAATAGAGCGTTATATTCAGCTCAAAGGTTCTAAGCACATCGATGAAATTGTCCCTTACGTATCGGAGCAAGATTTAGAGGATATTTTAAAGTCCTTTAAAATTGATGTTCGAATTATTGGCGACGAGTACAAAGAAAAAAACTACACAGGAAGAACGTATTGTGAAGAAAAAGGAATAGAACTCTATTACAACGCTAGAGATCACCGATTTTCTTCGAGTGGACTTAGAAAGCAAGTGAAATCAGCAGAAGATAAATAAGAAATGAATAAGTCAACTAAAATATACATTGCTGGTCACAGAGGTATGGTGGGTTCTGCTGTTTGGAGAGCACTAGAATCAAAAGGGTATTCTAATTTGATTGGAAAAACTAGCGCTGAACTTGACCTCAGAAATCAACAGGCAGTTACTGATTTTTATAAAAAAGAACAACCTGAGGTAGTAATCGATGCTGCAGCAAAAGTTGGAGGTATTTTAGCTAATAATGATTTTCCATATCAATTTTTAATGGAGAACATGCAGATTCAGAACAATTTAATTGACGGTGCTTACAAAGCAGGAATAGAAAAATTTATATTCTTAGGGAGTTCATGTATCTACCCAAAGTTCGCGCCACAACCTTTAAAAGAAGAATATTTACTAACAGATTCTTTAGAACCTACAAATGAATGGTATGCCCTTGCAAAAATTACAGGGGTCAAGGCCTGTCAATCGATACGCAAACAATACAATAAGGATTATGTGAGTTTGATGCCTACCAACTTGTATGGTTCTTTTGATAATTTTGACCTCAAATCCTCGCATGTATTGCCTGCAATGCTGCGTAAATTTCATGAGGCTAAAATAAATAACCATTCAGACGTAACCCTCTGGGGAAGTGGAACTCCAATGCGAGAGTTTTTGTTTGTAGATGATATGGCAGAAGCAGTGGTGTATGCCTTAGAAAATAATTTACCAGAATATTTATACAATATAGGTACTGGAAAGGATATTACCATTAAAGAATTAGCTGAGACCATTCAAAATGTAATAGGGCACCAAGGAAATATTCTTTGGGATGCTAATAAACCAGATGGTACGCCAAGAAAACTAATGAACGTTTCTAAAATGGCAGCAATTGGATGGGAATATTCAACAGAGTTAGAAGAAGGTATTAAAAAAACCTACCAATGGTTTTTAGAAAATAAAGATGCAATAAAAGAAATTAAATTATAAATGATGAAAGTAGCATTAATCACTGGTATTACAGGTCAAGATGGTTCTTATTTAGCAGAACTATTATTAGAAAAAGGGTATGAAGTACACGGAATAAAAAGAAGGTCTTCTTCATTAAATACCGATCGTATCGACCATTTGTATCAAGACCCTCACCACCCTAACCAACGATTAAAATTACATTATGGAGATCTAACAGATGCAATGAATTTAACGAAAGTTATAGCAGAGTGTCAACCTGATGAAATTTACAATTTAGGAGCCATGTCTCACGTAAAGGTGTCTTTTGATATCCCTGAATATGTTGGAAATGTAGATGGATTAGGAACTTTACGAATTTTAGAAGCAGTTAGACTATTAGGTTTAGAAAAGAAAACAAGAATTTATCAAGCCTCTACTTCTGAATTGTATGGTGGTATGCCAGAGAATAAAAATGAGAAAGGTTTTTATGATGAAAATTCAGCTTTTTATCCAAGATCTCCTTATGGAGTAGCTAAAATTTATGGCTTTTGGATTACTAAAAATTACCGCGAAGCATATGGAATGTTTGCGTGTAACGGAATTTTATTCAATCATGAAAGTCCTAGAAGAGGTGAAACCTTTGTAACGCGTAAAATTACAAGAGCTGCTTCAAGAATCGCTTTAGGACAGCAAGATAAACTGTATTTAGGGAATCTAGATGCCAAAAGAGATTGGGGACATGCCAAAGATTATGTGCGTATGATGTGGATGATTTTACAGGCAGATAAACCTGATGATTGGGTAATTGCCACAGGAAAAACAACTAAAGTAAGAGATTTTGTAAAATTAGCTTTTGAAGAGGTAGGCATTGAATTAAAATTTAAAGGTTCTGGAGTAAATGAGAAAGCTTTTGTAGTTTCTTGTAATAATGAAGAATTTCAATTGGAATTAGGAAAAGAAGTATTGGCTATAGATCCTTCTTACTTCAGACCAACAGAAGTAGATTTATTAATCGGAGACCCTACAAAAGCAAAAGAAGAATTAGGATGGGTCCCAGAACATGATTTGGATTCTTTAGTTAAAGACATGATGAAATCTGATTTACTTCTCATGAAAAAAAAGTATAATTAATGAAAATTATTATTATATGCCCCGTTAGCCTAGAAACTTTAGGAGGTATAGAAAAATTAGTACGACAAGAAGCTGAATTTTTTCATAAAAGTTGTTTTGATGTTACTGTGATTTCAATCTCAAAAAATATTCAAACAAAAATTACCACACCCTATAAATATGTTAAATTCACGAATATATTCAATGCCTTTAAATTTATAAAATTTAATATAAAACTGCAGTTTCCAGAAAAGGTTCATTTTCATGATCCAAGAGGACTTCTTTTTTTAAGCCTTTCCAATCTTTTTACAAAATCGCATAGAATTTTATCCTTACATGGCTCAATTTTCCATTCAAGTTCAAGTCTATTTAGAAAATTATACTTTAAGACTCTTGTTTTTTATGTAATAAATAAAGCAGACGAAATCATAGAGCCTGGGTTTAAAATGTATGAAGAAGCTAAAAATTTAAACAATAACATTAAACTAGCTTTACCAATTACGAAATCTAATTCTTCTATAAATTTATCTAACAGAAAAAAGTTATTATTCTTATGTCATGGACGATTTTCTGAACTAAAAGGTCAGTTAAAATCAATTGAAACACTAATACAACTTCGAAAAATATCTAAACTTGATATAAGATTAATTTTGTCAGGTAGCAGTGAAGATAATGATTATTTAAATAAAGTTCTTGAAATGACTAGAGGCTTAAATTGGATATCAGTTTACCCCAATTGTAAAAGTGAAATTCTAAAGAAATTCTATTGCGAAGCTAATTTTTTCATTTCTAACTCTAGATATGAAGGTTTTGGAATAACTCAAGTAGAGGCTGTTCAAAATGGATTATATTCATTTATTACACCTTATGAAGGAAGTTTTAAAATTTTTAAAAATACAGTAAGTTATTTGAAAAATGACCCTATAAAAGACGCGCAAAACATACTCGAAATTCTCAATCTTAATGATGATGTTTTGGTTCAAAAAAAGGAATTATCATTAGCAAGACTAAAAAAATTAGAAAAAAACAGTTGGAAAGAAGCATTAAATAATTTGATTTGAGACAGAATAAATTTTTTTTCATTGCATTTTTAATTTGCTCGGTAACAGTTTTATTTAATTTTATTCTGGTAGAACTTGGTCTTATAGATCATGTCCACAAACTTGGTTCAGGATTTAACGATGATAGACTTTATGTTTCTAAGATTGAAGTTCAATTCCTGTTAAAGGAAGCAGATAAACTTAATAGATTATTTTTTTTATGGGCTCGCTTCCTGAATTATAATCCACTATTAATAAAGTTTTTTAATGCCTTACTTTATTCATTTACTATATATGAAGCTTCAAAGATATTAAAGCATTATAAACTAAAATTTTCGATAACACCATTTTTACTGTTGGCACCTTGTTTAATTGTAATTCACAAAGAATTCCTACTACTTACTTTTGTTACAATATTCTTAAGGTTAAATATTACAACTAAACCATATATAAAGAACTTGGTATTTGAATTATTATTGGTTGGTTTAATATTTATGTTAAGGTACTGGATGGCATTTCCATTATTATTACTTTTATACCTTCGTTTATTAAAGAGTAGTTATAAATATGCAGGATATTTATTAATTATAATAATAATATTACTCGGTTGGTATAATATAAATTATATATCTGAGTTCATTTTACAGAATGTCACAACTAGAGCGATTGAAATGTCATCCGAGGCTTTAAATTATGGTCTTCTAAATTCAAACGAAAGTTCGTGGTCTGGTATGTATTCAAATAACTTTTTCTATATAGTTTTTCAGTATTTTTTTCACCCAATAATTTCTTCAAATCATCAATTGTACAATTCATTTTTATTTGTTCCTTTACTATTAATTTTTACGGTTTTTATTGATTTTAGAAAAGCATATAATAGTCATAAAGAAATCTTATTTTTACTTACATTTTTAATGATAACTATTATTGCATTAAATTTTGGATCTAATGTACGGTACAAATTTATTACTGCCTTTTTGTCTATTCTCTTACTTAATTTGTCAAATGGAATGTTTTTTAATAGAAAATTTTATAGGCTATTAACACTTTTTATAATATATAATATACCATTATCTTTAATCCGATTTTAATATGAAAAATAATTTAATAATTTTTGTAGATGCATATCCTTGGTTTTATCGAAATTTAATTAAGAATGAACTACCTGAGGATATGAATATTTCATCTCTTAAACCTACATTTGGTTTTAGTATAAATCAAAAGGCTTTATTGTTTTCTGGAAAATATCCTGACGAAATAGGTTACTTTAATGAGTGGAGGGTTTCTGAGAAATCCCCTTCAAAAACTCAAAAAATTATTTCTAAAATATTACCTTTTATACCTCCTAAAGTTGAAGGTTTTCTGCATAAATTATATAATAAGATTTTTGGATTAAATTATTATAGAATTCCTTTTGGAATGAAAGAATATTGGTCGCGGAATCCAACGGAAGTTTACAATAGGGATTCAATTGATAAATCAGTTTTTACTGAACATAACTATAGTCGAATTTTGTATAGTGATTTTAAGGTTAATAATAGAGATGAAGCCGTTTTTAATGAATTGAATAATAGAATTGATAATGGTGATTTGGCAGAAAACACAATTGTAACTTTAGCTGAATGTGATCAAAGATTACATCTTACTGGTGGACTTGGAAAAGGTGGGGAAAATGTTGCTAGATATTATGCTAACAAAATAGGAGAAATTTCAAGAAAATATGTCAGTAAATATCCATTAGCTAATCTTATTGTTTTATCAGACCATGGAATGTCTAATGTTAACCAAGGAGTTAATATTCAATTAGAAAAAATGTTCACTTCATGTTCTTATGACACATTTCTATATTTTATAGATGCTACTATGTTAAGATTATGGTTTTATAATTCGGAATTGCAAAATAAGATATTAACTTATCTAAGAAACCATAATGACCTAGAAGAGGTAACAGAAAATACTAGAGAACAGTTTAAAATTACAAACAGTTCTTTTGGTGAATTTATTTTCACTGTAAACTCTGACACAAAGGTATTTGAACCAAACTTTTATGGTCGTAAAAGAGTCAATGGTATGCATGGATATATACCTAAATATGAAAGTCAGTTAGGAGTTTTTATTTCAAATTTAAAAAACAAAACAGATGCGATAAACGCAAAAGAAGCTTTTGAAATTATTAAATCATGTTCAGATGCCTAATTCCTTTGATAGTTTAGCTGAAGAAATAAAGATTATAGTTTCCTCACACAATAAAAGAAATAAAGTTTTGTTTTTAGGTAGTTATGCTAAAAATGAGAATAAATTCTACATAAATGATTCTAAATTGATTTCATTAAGTGATGTAGAGTTTCTAATATTGGGTTATCCGAACAAATGTTTAACTCAAGAATTGTCCTCTATTAATAATAAATATAAGCTAATATTTGGTGAGTTTTTTTCAATTGACTATAATTACGTTTATCCTTCATTAAGAATTTTACTTTTAAAAAACCGTTTACTTTTTTTTGAAGGGTATAAAAATAGTAATTATAAAATATGGCAATTCGAATATGTTGTCAATAAAAAATTTGATCTGAACGAATGTATACAAAGCATAATTTGGAGACTATTTGCAGTGAATAAAAAGTGTGAAGATCTTAAAAACAATAATCAATTATTAACATATTTTATAGCAAGAAATATTTTAGATCTATATATGGTATTCAGTTATTGTGAAGGACATAGAATCACTAAACACCAAGATAGAGTTGATTTTCTAAAAGATAATGATGTCTTTAATTCATGGTTCGACAAAAATGAAATGCTAAATGTTTATCAATTATTTGATAAACCAGATGATATTTCATTTGATCTCGGGTTAAAAGACTTCTCAAAAGTTTACAATAGCTTATTACTTTACTTGAAAGCAGGGGATTTCAAAATATTACCTTCAAAACTTACTTTTTTCAAGCAAATCCTAATTACTCTCAATTTTAAATCTTTACCCTCATTGTTTTACAATGATACTTCAGTCTATAATTCACTCGAAAGAATAATAAAATCAGATTTTAATAAAAATAATCTAAGAATTTTTGTTTCGAAATTTAAAAATACTTTTATTTATTTAAATAACTACAATAACATATAATTTGAAAAAAGTTTTGATTGTGCACCATAGAGATGTTTTTTCTGGTGCTGAGAAAGTAGTTACAGATTTATATAGTCTGGACTCAAAAAAAAATTTAGATATTACAAATTTTGTTCCTAATAATTCAGAACTTGGTAGGTTTTATGTAAATTCAAATTTAAATTGCATTTACTCAAATAACTTAATATCTAAAGAGAAGCACAATATTTTTTATTATTTCTACAAACTTTTTTTATTAAACTTTGAGATTCTTTGTAGTCTAAATAAATTTGATGTAATAATTGCCAATACATATATAAGCGCCATAAAAATATTTCCAGCATTATTAATTATTAAGTTATTTAAGACCAAAGGAATTTGTATAATTCATGATATTTTTAATCAAAAACACAAACTCTATTCATTAAAAATCTTGAGTAAAACAGTAAACTCAATGATTACAGTGAGCAACACTACTGCTAAATTAAATCGTCTTGAAAATCTCACCAATGTCCATGTTATTTATAATGGCATCAGCTTGATGCCGTTGAGAACTATAAAGACCATAACAAAAAATATCGTTATAGTTGGATTACTCGATCCGTGGAAAGGTCAAGCTAATCTTGTTGAAAACAGTAAATATTCAAAACTTTTTACTACTTATTTGATTGGTAGTACTAGAAATTTAGATTATGTAGATCAAATTAAAAAACTCAAAATAAATAATGTTAAAATTGTAGGAGCTAAGTCTAACCCTTGGGAATACGTTAATAAAATTAATGCATCATTTTCTATTTGCTGCTCAATAAAACCTGATCCACTTCCAACAGTAGTATTAGAATCAATCGCTAACTCGATTATACCATTCGTGACTAGTTTAGGAGGTGGTAGTGAAATGATTCCTCCAAAATATCACAGACTATTAGTAGTAGATTTTTTTAGTGATGCGGATATTAATAAGATGGTTTTTGAAATTAACAATATGTCCTTAAAACAATATAACATTATTATCAATGATTTAAGGATGTATTTACTTAAAAACTTTAATTCAGAGATGAAGAGAGAAAAATATTCAAAATTATTATTAGCTTGATAAAAAAATTAAAAGTTCCAAAAGGAATATTGTCACTTTCTTTCTCTGGAATTATTTCAAAGATTTTGAACTTAATTGCCATTACCATAGCAATTAGAATTGGAGGTAATGTTTTTTTTCAAAAATTCATTATTTTACAATCAGTTATGGCTTTAATAACAGTAATTGCTAGTTATTCTATTAATTTAACTGTAACTAGATATACTTCTAATTTGTTAAATGAAAACAAAAATCAATTAGACGAATTAATAAGAAAAATATTAATTACTGTTATAATTATTGGTTTGGTGTTAGTTTTATGTTTATTTATTATTGGACCTTATTTAGCTATTCAAATATATCATGATCATAAACTTGTGTTTTTACTTAGATTATCAGGTCTAGTATTATTTAGTATATTACTTTGGGAATTTTTTATAAGTATATATTATGGTGCAAAAAAATATAATAAAGTAGGAAATTTATTAATTATTAAAGCCTTTCTAACAACTATTTTTACCATTTATGGAAGCTTCACACAAAACCTTGTATTCATTCTCTCTTCTTATATAGTTATAAACATTTCAATGAGTCTAATAGCTTACATAAATCAAAAGCAAAAATTAGGGCTTTTTGATTTTTATTCAAAAAACAAATATCAAAGCATTAAACTTTTTTCCGTGCTTGGAAATTATAGTCTGCCAGCTTTTTTAGTGGTTGCCTTAGAATCATTTGTGTTTTGGTACCTATTAATAATGTTGAATGATTCTATTGATGCTAGTTTAAATGTTGTGGCTTTTGGAGTTTTTGAAAAATGGATGGGAATTATAGTTTTCATTCCTAGAATAATATCTAAAATAAGTTTTGTTGAAATTAGTGGGATGAAGCTAGGGGATTTAAAACACTTTAAAAAAGTATTCTTTAAAGGAATGTATTATAATTTATTTGGGATAATAGCAATTTCATTATTTTTAATATTTACAAGAAAATATATCCTTGAATTAAATAATTTGGACACAAGTATTGGCTGGTCATTTATTATTTTTATTATAGTTGGTTCTTTACAGGCATTAAATAACTATATTATTCAAACATATAATGCTGTAGGTAAATTATGGGATCGACTACTTTACACACTATTTTGGGCACTTATGTTTTATCTTTTTTACTCATATTTAAGTGAAAATAATACACTTCTTTTGGTAGGCTATTCATTAATTGGGAGTTATTTTGTTGTTATTGTGTTCCAATTACCTAAACTATTAAGTGGCAACATAATATTAAATAAAATTAACAATCAAAAAAATAATTAGCATAGTTATGAATAAATCAATATCAGCTATAATATTGACATTCAATGAAGAATTACACATCGAGAGATGTATTAGAGAACTTCATGGTGTTGTCGATGATATATATATTGTGGACTCAGGGTCAACAGATAATACAGTGTCTTTAGCTGAAGGTCTTGGAGCTAAAGTATATTATAATAAATGGATAAATTATTCATCTCAACTAAATTGGGGGATTAATAATCTTCCAATTAATACTCAATGGGTTTTAAGAATTGATTGTGATGAATACTTGACTAATGAACTAAAAAATGAATTATCCTTAAAACTACCAAATATTTCAGAAGATATTAATGGTATTTATATTAAACGTAGAGTGATCTTTATGGGGAAGTGGATAAAACACGGAGGATATTACCCATTCAATATGTTGAGAATATGGAGAAGGAACAAAGCTTATTGTGAGCAACAGTGGATGGATGAACATATGAAGTTGTATGAAGGTAAATCACTTAATTTTAAGAACGATTTTTATGATTCAAATTTAAATAATTTAACATGGTGGACTGAAAAGCATAATAACTATTCATTAAGAGAAATGTTTGATTTATTAAATTTAAAATATGGTTTTTCAGAATATGACAATGTAAAACCTAAAATTTTAGGAAGTCAAGAAGAAAGAAAAAGATGGTTAAAATATAGGTTTTCTAAAACACCATTATTTATAAGACCATTCGTTTACTTTATTTATCGATACTTTTTTAAACTTGGTTTTTTAGATGGTAAAGAAGGACTAATTTGGCATTTTCTTCAGGGTTTCTGGTATCGCTTTCTTGTTGATTCAAAAATATTTGAATTACACTATAAAGTCGGTAAAAACAAGGAAGATTTGAAAAAGAGTTTAGAAAAAGAATATAAAATTAAATTTTAATGTTAGAAGTAAGTAATAATAAATTTAATAATAGTTGGTATAATCCGGGTAATAAAATAACTATTATTATTTGGTATTTTATAAACGCCCTTTTTTTAAAAAATACATTATTTCCATTTTCTTCAATAAAGATTTATCTATTAAGAGTTTTTGGAGCTAAAATTGGTAGGGGTGTAATTTTAAAGCCTGGTATATCAGTTAAGTATCCTTGGTTTTTAGAAATAGGCAATTATGTTTGGATTGGTGAAAATGTTTGGATTGATAATCTTGCAAAAGTAATTATTGAGGATAATGTATGTATATCTCAAGGAGTATTTCTGTTATGTGGAAATCATGATTATAAAAAATCAACTTTTGATCTTATAGTTGGTGATATTAATCTTAAGAGGGGGTGTTGGATAGGAGCAAAATCGATTGTGTGTCCTGGAGTAACAGTAAACTCACATGCAGTCTTAGCTGTTTCTTCCGTAGCTTCATTTAATTTAGAAGAATTCACAATTTATCAAGGAAACCCAGCAAAAAAAATTAGAACTAGAAAACTAGAAATTTAATATGCTAATATCAATAATAACTGTTTGCTATAATAGTTCTAAAACTATAGAAGACACAATAAAATCTGTTTTATCACAAACATACAAAAATGTTGAATATATTGTTGTCGATGGGGGGTCAAATGACAACACTAATAATATTATATTAAAGTATAGAGATGGTATTACCCATTATGTTTCAGAGCCGGATAAAGGTCTCTATGATGCTATGAATAAAGCTCTGGAACTTGCGACTGGTGATTTAATAGGGATTTTAAATTCAGACGATATATTCCATGATAATTCGGTTCTCGAATCAGTTGCCACTTTTCACAATAGGAATATTATACAGGCATCAATTAGTGATGTTTTATATAAAAACAACAAAGGAAAAATCGTTAGAAAATATAGTGCTGAAAATTGGTGTCCTGAAAAAATAAAATCAGCTTTTATGCCTCCACATGCAGGAATCTTTTTTAAAAAACATCTATTTAAAGATTTGGGGAATTATAAATTAGACTATATAATTGCTGCAGATTTTGAGTTAATTACACGATTTTTTTTAAAAAATAAAATTAGCTGGAAATATTTAAATATTAACACAACTTTAATGTCAACCGGAGGAATAAGTAGTTCTGGATTAAAAAGTTACAGAATAATTTCAAAAGAAATAAAAAAGGCTTTGTCAAGTAATAATATTAAATGCAGCTATTTAAAAATCCAGTTAAGATTATTCAATAAACTTCTTAGCTTAATTAAAAATTAATATATTTAAATCCAAAATATGATTAATATTAGTATTCTTACACAAGAAGATAAATTTTTTATTCCAAAAAACATTAAATTACTAATTGAGAATAAACGAATAAATGTAAAGAGTATTCACGTAATATCTTCCAAAGGTTCATTAGAAAATAAAAAAAAATTCTTTTTAAAATCCTTTTTATTTGCTGGTGCATTCAGGTTTGTATTTAAGTATATTTTTCATTTATTTAAAGAAAACCTTGATAAAATATTTAACTATAAATTGTTTTTTGGTGATAAATCAATACAGTCACTAGCTATTTATAATAATATTGAATTTTCATATATAAAAAACCCAAATGATATTGAGTTTACTAAATATTTGAAAAAAAAAGAGTTAGATTTTATTGTTTCATATTCTGCTCCTTCTATTTTTAAAGATATATTATTAAACGTTCCTAAATATAACTGTATCAACTTGCATTGTTCTCTTCTCCCATCTTATTCAGGGATAATGCCTAGTTTTTGGGTGTTATTTTTTAGAGAAGCATATACTGGATGTTCTGTACATTTAATGGACTCTAAAATAGATAATGGAAAATTAGTATTACAAGAAAAAATAAAAATAGAGGGGATTAAATCGATATATGAATTAAATTTATTAACAAAAAAAATAGGAGGTAAGTTAATGCTTAAAAGTATTCTAGGTATTGTAGATGAAACTATTGATCTAAAACCAAATAATGTAGATGAAAGTAAATATTACACATGGCCTAATAATGAAGAGATTAAAATTTTTATAAAAAATGGAAGAAAAATCTACTAATAAAATTGCAGTATTTTCAATTGATGTCGAGGAATGGTATCATTTAGAGTATTTCAAAAATTCCAAAACTGACAGAAAAAAAACTGTAATGGATGGATTAACGAAATTCATTAAAATTATAGAAAAGCATAATATAAAAGCATCTTTTTTTATTGTTGGAGAATTAATTCAGACACTCAAAAAAACAATAAAAGACTTAGATCATGATGGACATGAGATAGGGTTGCACTCATATTTTCATAAAAGACCTGTAACTCAAAAAATAAATGAATTTATTAAAGACACTAGAGAAACTATTTCAGAAATGAGATCTATTCTCCCTAATAATTCATTTGGATATCGATCACCATGCTTTGCTATTGATAGGGAAAGATTAAATGAAGTAATTAATTTAGGTATAAAATATGATGCGAGCAAAATCACTCAAAAGGAGCATCCCCTATATGTTAATCTCGATTTGGATGGGTTTGAGAAACAAGAAAGAGATATTTACAAGAAAGATTCTTTTAAAGTTTTTGAAGTAAGTACTATCAAGTTTTTAGGGGTAAACATACCTATAGCGGGTGGTGGATATCTTAGAATAATTCCATGGCCTTTATACATATGGTTATTAAAAAAGTATTTAAAAAAAGCAAATTTTATAAATTTCTTTATTCACCCATTTGAATTAAGTAATGCAAATTTTGAATTACCTGAGAATACTCCATTTTTAACTAAACTTAGGTATAATTATAATAGAAGTAAAGTAGAAAAACGACTTAATAGGATTATAGAATTATTAAAAAAAAATGGTTACAGTTTTAAAACATTTAGTCAGATATAAAATATGAATATTCTAATAACTGGAGGTTTTGGGTTAATCGGAAGAAACTTAGTGAGTGAATTATCTAAGAATAATAAATTTAATATATTTTTGTTATCTCGTAATACTAAATCCGACAATGCAGCTACAAACATTGTAACTATTGATCACAATTTGCTAGAGCAAATCCCTGTTGAAAAGATTCCTAAAGACATAAATACTGTAATTCATCTAGCAGCAATAGCTCATAAAACAAGTTCCGAAATTATGGCTATCAATTGTTTAATGACAAAAAACATAACAGATGCTTTTATCAATAAAAAAGTTAAATTTATTTTTTTTAGTTCTGTTGCCGTTTATGGTGAAGCTAATCGACTATTTCCAATAAAAGTCTCAGATTTTTGTAAACCTTATTCAAGTTACGGACTTGGTAAGTTAAAAGATGAAGAAATTATTTTTTCATCTTTTAAATATTTCACTATTTTAAGACTATGCCCAGTTATTGAAGGAGATGATACTGATTTATTAAAAAGAGTGTATTTACCAAAAACAAAGATTAAATATAGGTCGTCATATAATAGAGCTTACAGTTTTTTAAGTCATAAAACAATTTTTAAAACCATTAACAGTATACTTAATGAAAATAACCTATCAAATAAAACTATAAATTTGAAAGACCCTTCAAATTATTATGAATCTGATATTTTAAGTAAATACGAAGGAAAAGAGATTAAAATCCCTATTATAATTTCTGAACCCATATTTTTTATTTTAAATTTATTTTCTTTTATTCCAAAAATTTATACCATTAATTGTTTATTAACTAAGATGTTGAAATCTAATACCTATGAATAACTTAAACCCAACTTTCAAAAAAATTACTTTTGATAAAGATTTACAATTATCAAAAAAATTACTTAATTCAAAAATAAATAGTTCAAATATTTTAGTGATTGGTGGAGCTGGTACAATAGGTTCTAGTTATATTAAACAAATATTGAAATATAAACCCTCAAACATAACTATTGTAGATATTAATGAAAATGGTTTAACCGAACTAACTAGAGACCTTAGGAGTTCTAACTTATTAGATTATAATCCAGAATACATTACATATCCTGTTAATTTATCAAGCGATACCTTTGATAAAATTTTTAATTCTGATACTTGGCAAGTTGTTGCTAATTTTTCAGCTCATAAACACGTCCGTTCAGAAAAAGATAAAATATCTGTTGAAGCTCTAATTAAAAACAATGTTTTTGGAGCTATCAAACTTTTAAATTTGTGCGAAGAAAATCCACCAAATTACTTTTTTAGTGTTTCTACTGATAAAGCAGCCAACCCTGTGAATATTATGGGAGCTTCAAAAAGCTTAATGGAAAAATTAATTCTTTCAAAGAAAAATAATTTTAGAGTTTCAACTGCGCGATTCGCCAATGTTGCATTCTCAAATGGAAGTTTACTAGATGGCTTTATCTATAGATTGAACAAAAAACAACCGTTGTCTTGTCCGTCAGATATCAAACGTTTTTTTGTAACTCCAGAACAATCAGGTCAAATATGTTTATTGGCTACCTTTTTAGGGGATACAGGTAATATTTTCTTTCCTAAATTAGATTTTCATAAAGATCAGATATATTTTAAAGAGATAGCTTTAGACTTTCTAAAAGAGAACGGCTTTGAGCCAGAATTAGTTCTTTCGGAACAAAAAGCCAAAGAATTTGATTTTGACAAGTATCCTACAAAATATCCGATCTATTTCTTTAATACAGATACTTCTGGTGAAAAAACATATGAAGAGTTCTTTACTGAAGAGGAAGATTATGAAATTAATAAGTACGACTCTTTAGGATTCATAAATACTCCTGATGTTGAAATATCTTTTGAAGAAGTAGAATCTGATTTTGAAAATGTATTTAATAATCTTAATTCAGAGAAGTCAGATATTGTAACTATTATTAAAAAATATGTTCCAGATTTCATGCACATTGAAACTGGTAAACATTTAGATCAAAAAATGTAAATTATGTACAACTTTTTTAAACGCTTATTCGATATTATTGTTAGTCTTATTGCGTTAATTATTCTGTTACCAGTTTTTATTCCCATTATCATCATTCTTAGACTTTCTGCTGAGGGAGAAGTTTTTTATTTTCAAGAACGTTATGGGATTCATAATTCAAGATTCCAAATATGGAAGTTCGCTACAATGCTTAAAAATTCTATGAATATAGGTACAGGAAGTATCACACTTCAAAATGACCCAAGGGTTACAAAAATAGGATCCTTTTTAAGAAAAACAAAAATCAATGAACTTCCACAGATTATTAATATTTTAAAAGGAGATATTAGTCTGGTTGGCCCAAGGCCACTAGTGACTAAAACTTTTACAGCATACAATGAAGAGGTGCAATCAAAAATATACAATGTAAAGCCTGGTCTTACTGGAATAGGTTCTATTATTTTTAGAGACGAAGAGTCAATTATTTCAGCTATTTCAGACGAAGATCCACATGAATTTTACAAACGTATTATAGCACCTTATAAAGGTGAATTGGAAATGTGGTATCAATCAAACAATTCTTTTTTCTTAGATTTACAATTAATTTTCATGACTGCTTGGGTAATTGTTGTTCCTACTTCAAAACTTTATGAAAAATGGTTCAAAGATTTACCAAAGCGAAATTTTTAATAAAAATCACCCAACAAACAAACAAACAAACAAATACAATGTATCAAGAAATAAAAAAAAAGATAGAATCTTTTGGATTCAACATAGTTTCTCATGATTTTGAAAGACCTTGGGGAGGATTTTTAGTGATTGATGAAAGTCAAGCACAAGATTTTTCTAATAAATTCTTTGAAGGTATAGACGTAAACACTTTAAAAATAGGTGGGAAATTGAGTCCAAAAATACTCATTGTAAAACCCAATGCTCGTTTGTCTTGGCAATACCACAACAGGCGTGCAGAAATTTGGCAAGTATACAAAGGTGCTGCAGGAATCATTAGAAGTAATTCTGATGAAGAAAATGAGATGAAAGAATATAAAGAAGGGGATCAAATCATTTTAAAACAAGGAGAACGCCACCGTCTAATTGGTTTAAACGAAGCTTCGGTGGTAGCAGAGATTTGGCAACATACCGATGCTACCCATCCTTCGGATGAAGAGGATATTATACGAGTCCAAGATGATTTTGGAAGATAATTAAAGAAAACATGAGTAAGAAAAATGGAATGATTGTATCAGGGTATTTTAATCCAATACATAAAGGACATATTGAGTATTTTAACAACGCGAAAGCAATGGCAGACGAATTGTTCGTGATTGTAAATAATGACGTTCAAAGAGCTTTAAAAGGATCAAAAGAATTTCAACAAGAAGCAGAGCGTGTTTTTATTGTTTCTAATATAAAATCTGTAGATCATTGTATATTATCAATTGATGGGGATAGAACTGTATGTAAAACCATTGAAAAAATATCTTTAGATTTTGGAGAAGAATATGACTTGAGTTTTGCAAATGGTGGAGATCAGAATAACAATACCATTCCAGAAAGACCCATTTGTGATCAAATGGGAATTAATTTAGTTGATGGATTGGGTGATAAAATACAGTCTAGCAGTTGGTTGCTAAAGAAGTAAACTTTTTTAATTAAATTTGAATGAGAATCTAATTTTAATACACATGCCATTCGATCCAAAATCCGCAAAGAAAGCAGGAAAAAAATCTAAAAGAGGACCTGCTAAAAAAGAAGGACCTTCCATCAAGGAAAAGATGGAAATGCTCTACGAAAAGGTATTAGACGATCTGCTTATAAACCAAGACAAGCTCACAAAAACAGAACGGGTAAAAGTCTTTGTAACCCTTTCTAATTATATCTTCCCAAAAACAAAATCTGTACGAGACAAATTCACCCTGGAAAAATTAAAAGAGAAAAGAGAAGATCACTTCAATCAAGATCCAGATCCAACCAAATAATTTCTTTCGAGTAAAAATCATCATCAATTGAATTATAAAGAAACGCTTTACTTTGTGGCAAAATGCTTGACTATTTCTTTGGAAGCAAAGAATAGGCAAGAAATAGAAAAGCAGTTACAATCTGACACGATAGATTGGGATGCTGTTGTGAAAGTAAGTACTGCTCATTATGTGTTTCCGGCATTGTATTGTAATTTAAAACGTGAAGATTTCTTGCAGTATTTACCTCAAGAGTTGGTGAGCTATATGGAGTATATTACTGATTTAAACCGGGAGCGTAATAAAAAAATAATTGCTCAGGCAAAAGATTTAAATAGCCTATTATTAGCGAATCATATCACTTCAATATTTCTCAAAGGAACCGGAAATTTATTAGCAGGAATATATGAAGATACAGCCGAACGAATGGTGGGGGATATTGATTTTATTTTCTCAAAAGAAGACTATCCAAAAGTGATTACTATTTTAAGAGAGTTTGGATATTCTGAAGTAAAAAAGCAAGAATATTATCGACCTGATGAATTTAGACACTATAGAAGACTTCAAAAAGAGAATAAAATTTCAGCTATAGAAATTCATAAAGATCTTCTGAGTATAAAAAAATATACCAACGAATTTAATTATAGTTTTGTAGAAAAAGACAGTCAAGTTATAAACGAGGTTGCTGTTTTTAGCTATGCAAACAAACTTAATTTATCAATTATAGCCAATCAAATAAACGATAATGGCTTTTCTAATAAAACCATGGCTTTACGAAATGCTTATGACGTTTTTTTATTGTCTAAAAAAACAAATGCAAAAGCTGCGGTAAATACATTAAACAAACTAAGTCATCCCTTAAATTGTTTTTTAGCAGCCTGCTATGAAGTTTTTAATAAAGTAGATAGTTTAGAATATAGCTCTAACATTAAAATTGCCTCCTATTTGAGTGATTTTAATAGTCAGTTTAACAATCCTATACCAACAAAAAGACAATCTAAATTCAATAAAATATATATATTTATCAAACGAATATTCTACATTCTCTATAAGTCCATCATATACAAAGAGTATCGCGTTTGGTTACTTAAAAGAGTAACTGATAAAAACTGGTACAAAGAAAAAGCAATTCAGTTTGGAATAAAAAAGTAAGATTACCAAATAACTCCCGCCTGCTGCATAAATAAATCTGCTAATGCATCTTTATTTTGATGCGTCCCAATATAGCTTAGAAAAGTACTCTCTTTAGAATGCCCGGTTATATTCATAAGTAGTGGCGTTTCAATTTTCCCATAATAATTAGACGCAAAAGAACGCCTCATAATATGTGAGGTCACAAAGGCATACTTCGGGGCATTTACAATTTCCTTTCTTCTTGTCTTTGGGTTGTTCTTAAACCCAGACACCAATTCATCAATTCCCGCCATTTTGCAAAGTACTTTGATCTGTTTATTAAACAATACTTGCGAAACTCTTCTTGGGAATTCATTCTCTAATAGTTTAATAACTAGTAGATCGGCAACACCAACCGTCACTGCCTTCTTTGTTTTTTGTTGTAATATATCTATATACAAGCCAGTAGGTGCTTTTCTAAGATTATCCGGGCTCAACTTTAATAGATCTGAGACCCGCTGCCCGATACACAAACCAATCAATAACCAATTATAACTATCTGTATATACTTCAGGGATATGCTGTAATCCCTTTAATGCTTTTATTTCAGATGGATTTAAAATATGAAGAATTCGATCGGAACTCTTCTGCTTAAAAGACTCAATATAATTGGAATAGGGGTGCACTTCCAAACCGCTTTTCTCAGCATCACACAGAATAATCTTCAATAATTTTAAGAGCTGACCGCAGTAATTATCACTATACTGCTGTTCAATTTTTAGAAAACGCGTAAAAGATTCGGCGGTATATTTATCAATAGAATTCAAGTACAATTTCTCTGATTTCTCAAATTCATAGGCTTTTACAATCCGAAACAAAGATTTATACGTCCGAATGGTATTATGTGCCAAACCCACCGTTCCATATCCTTGGACTCTTTTTGTGGCTGAATTGGAAATAAAAGACTCTAAATAGTCTAAAAATAAGACAGATTTTTCTACTTTTAGGGGTGTCTTATGTGTCTTTATTTTGGGTTTTTTATAGAAATTAACGTGCATATAACGTATGTTATTTTAATTGTTTAACATGAATATAACTTGTATATATTTATAATTTAACAAAATATGAGCTAAATTATAACAAGTTATCATACTTTAATATACGTTATTTATTTAAAATATAAAAGTTAAATATCACATTATAAATGAGTTATAGTGATTTATTTTTGAAAAGACTACGGACTGTAGTCTTTTTTATTTTTAAGTTATATTAAGTTCATTTTTTAAAACTAGATGTTCTTAAAAAGAATGATTAACTTTGATTTATGAAAGGAATTATATTAGCAGGAGGTAGTGGCACACGTTTGTATCCAATTACAAAAGTGGTTTGAGAGTTAATTTAAATAGATCTGAGACCCGCTGCCCGATACACAAACCAATTAATAACCAACTATAACTATCTGTATATGCTGCTGGGACATGCTGGAATTCCTTTAATGCTTTTATCTCTGATGGATTTAAAACATGAAGAATTTGATCTGTTAATTTTACTGAATTTCGACCTAAAAAGTACCTTTTAA
>Ga0257120_1001000_pt1 | contig 19589 bp, 19 predicted proteins | sample SI106_10metaG_FD_190153 | JGI IMG/M metagenome (GOLD analysis project Ga0257120, IMG submission 190153) | Marine microbial communities from Saanich Inlet, British Columbia, Canada - SI106_10 | ecosystem: Environmental > Aquatic > Marine > Inlet | place: Canada: British Columbia | collected... | reverse complement strand
ATACTCGCTTGATTTTAATGGTTACTCCCAACAATTTTCTATTTTTGTTTTCTATGAGTTCAAATTCATTTGGAGAAGTATTCCGTTTAACAAGCTTTGGTGAGTCCCATGGTAAAGCCATTGGAGGAATTATTGATGGATGTCCATCGGGTATTTCTATAGATCTTGTTGCCGTTCAATTGGAGTTGAACCGACGTAAACCTGGTCAATCAAGAATTACAACTCAACGAAAAGAAGCGGATCAAGTTGAGTTTCTATCGGGTTTATTTGAAGGTAAAACTTTAGGGACTCCAATTGCTTTTCAAATTTTAAATAGCGATCAGAAACCAAAAGATTATTCGCATCTAAATGATACCTACCGTCCATCTCATGCAGATTATACTTACGATGTGAAGTATGGTGTGCGAGATTATAGAGGAGGAGGGAGGTCGTCTGCTAGAGAAACCATTGCTCGAGTGGTTGCCGGTGCCATTGCAAAACAAATTTTAATGGAATTGGGTGTTTTTGCCCATGCGTATGTTTCTGGCTTAGGTACACTAGAAATGGAGCCTTTTAATAACAATGTCGATTTTTCTAAAACTGATCATACTCTTGTAAGATGTCCTGACTTGGATATGGCTGCAAAAATGCTATCGTATCTAGATGCTGTTAGATTAGATGGAGATACAGTAGGAGGCGTGGTAACCGGAGTTGCTTTAAATGTTCCTGCCGGAATAGGCGCACCTGTTTTTGATAAGCTACATGCTGATTTGGCTAAAGCAATGATGAGTATAAACGCCGTAAAAGGTTTTGAATATGGCGGTGGTTTTGAAATGTGCAGAAAAAAAGGATCTGAAGTAAACGACCTTTTTAGTACAGATAAAAACGTAGTCAAAACAAAAACCAATTTTTCGGGTGGAATTCAAGGAGGTATATCCAATGGAGAAACCATATATTTTAGAGTTGCCTTTAAGCCTGTAGCTACTATCATGCAAGACCAAAATAGTGTTAACAATAAGGGCCAAGAAGTTTTGGTAAAAGGAAAAGGAAGGCACGACCCATGTGTTGTTCCAAGAGCTGTTGCTATTGTTGAAGCCATGACTGCCTTGGTGGTGTTAGATCATTACTTAAGAAATAAATGTATCAAAATTTAAATAAGACATGAAAAAATTAGCACTACACTGGAAGATAATTATTGGAATGAGCTTAGGTGTTATCTTCGGACTTTTGGCAATTACCATAGGTTGGGATGAGTTTACAAACAACTGGATAAAGCCCTTTGGTACTATATTTATTAATTTATTAAAATTAATAGCAGTTCCCTTAGTTTTTGCCTCTCTTATTAAGGGAGTTGCTAGTTTGAGCGATATTTCTAAACTTTCTAGAATTGGAAGTAGAACAATAGCCTTGTATTTGGTTTCTACAGTTATTGCCGTTACTACAGGCTTGCTTATTGTAAATACGGTGCAGCCAGGTAAGTATTTTTCTGAAGAGAAAAGAATTGAATTTAAAGAAAAATACGCATCCAAAACAGAAGCTAAAATGGAAGCGGCGGCCAATGTAAAAGATCAAGGTCCTTTGCAATTTATGGTAGATATTGTTCCGCAAAATATTATAAACGCCTCTACCAGTAATAAAAACATGCTACAAGTTATTTTCTTTGCAATTCTTTTTGGAATTGCCATGATTATGCTGCCCGAAGAGAAAACAGTTTATGTGAAAGGTTTTTTTGACGGCGTTAATGATATTATTTTACAAATTGTAGACATGATTATGCTTTTAGCTCCTTATGGAGTATTTGCATTATTAGCCTCATTAATGGTCGATTTTTCTGACGGCGATGTAAATAATGTTATTGAACTGTTCTCTGCCTTAGGCCTATACTCTTTGGTCGTTATTGTTGGTTTATTGGTTATGATTTTCGTGGTTTATCCGATCATCCTGAAAATTTTTACCAATGTGAATTACGTTGACTTTTTTAAAGGAATTATGCCAGCTCAAATGTTAGCATTTTCTACAAGCTCCAGTGCAGCCACTCTTCCTGTAACCATGGAACGATGCGAAGATCATCTAGGTGTTTCAAAAGAAATTAGTTCTTTTGTTTTGCCTTTAGGTGCCACTATAAATATGGACGGTACTAGCCTGTATCAAGCTGTAGCTGCGGTGTTTATTGCTCAAGCTTTTGGAATAGATTTAGATTTGTCTCAACAACTAACCATTGTGCTTACAGCAACTTTAGCTTCTATAGGTGCTGCAGCAGTTCCTGGAGCTGGTTTGGTTATGTTGGTGATTGTATTAGGTGCTGTAGGAATGGACCCGGAAGGGGTTGCACTTATTTTTGCTGTAGATCGAATTCTAGACATGCTCAGAACTGTGGTTAATGTAACAGGTGATGCCACTGTAGCAACAGTTATTGCAAGTTCCGAAGGACAATTGAGATCGGTTTCTGAGGAGGAATTAATGTCCTAGAATTATTGACAATATTTTGTTGAAAACACTGCTATTTATGCAGTGTTTTTTTCTCTAATTCATTAATATATAGTGTAAATTTGTTATTCATCTAAATTTGTAATTATGAAAAATGTACTTCTTGGTTTTTTAGTACTCACAACTTTGTTTTTATCTTGTAAAAAAGACGAAAAAACCAAGTCAAGTCCAACTCCTATTGGTACTTGGCAGGTTGTTCAATCTCAAACAACACACGAGTTGGGTCATTACGGACCTTACGATCCGCCAGTTAGGGAAATCGATTCTAGAGAAACCCTTACTATAGATCATCAAAGTGACTTTACTATCATTGACGTTTCTACGAGTTCTCTTACTTGGACAGATTTCGATACTGCACCTGTTATACATACTTGGACTCAAACAGATGACCTGTTTTCTTTAACCACAAGCGATACGACTTTAGTTTACCGTATAATTGAGTTAACAGACGAGACCTTTGAGTTCTTTATCAAAGATTTTAGAACGTACGATGATTCTACTGTTAATGTTGCTTATGAGGAGTTTGAGTATACGTATCTACTGGAGAAATTATAAAGGGTTTTCCCCTACAAAAAAGGCTTCCATTTCATATTGGAAGCCTTTTTTGTTTATTCTTTAAAAAGAGTGTTTTGTGTAAATTCGTAATCGGTCAAGGATTGTAAAAACGCTATTAAATTAGCTCTTTCTATCGCTGTTAAGTTAAACCCTTTTACTAAATTACTTTGGTTAAAATGGTTAGAGCCACCACTTTCATAGTGAGCCACCACATGTTCTAAAGTGCTTAAGGAACCATCGTGCATGTAGGGTGAGGTAAGTTCTACGTTTCTTAAAGAAGGCACTTTAAAACGTCCAATATCTTCTTGCAATCGTGTTAAAATATATCTGCCAGAATCAGGGTAATGCACATACAAACCATTATTTTCCATTTCTTGGGTTGTAAACAAAAAAGTTCCGTGGCAACTGGAACAGGCCAAGGAGTCGCTAAAAAACAAATCTTTTCCATTTTTTTCTGATGCCGATAAAATATTTGAATCGTACCTTGAACTTCCGCTCAATAAAGTCCTTTCGAAAGAGGCGATAGCTCTGGTTATAACAAAAGCATCGGGCATTCGGTTATAGGCTTCTAAACTTTGCTTTACATAACTCGAGTCTGATTGCATTCTTTCTGCCACTGCTACAATGTTAAAATCCATTTCGTTATGTTCTTGAATTGGAACTAAAACTTGCATCTCTAAATTAGGAACACCACCTTCTCGAAGCAGGACGTCGGCATAAGCTACGTTGGCTAAACTCATAGAGTTTCTCTTCCCTAATCGCTCTTCCACACCCGGACTTATACTCCTATTATCTGCAAAAGCATATTCCTGAAAATGACAAGAATTACAAGAAATAGTGCTGTCTTTCGATAAAATTGGATCGTAAAATAGGCGTTTACCTAAAGCAATTCTTTCTAAAGAAAGTGCATTATCATTAGGCACACTAATTTCTGGAAATCCTTTTGGGACTGTAAGTTTAAAGGAATTATTTATTGGCTCTACCTCACACGAGTACAAAAACAGTACTGTAACTACACCAATAATTAGCTTCATTTTAGTGTTTTAGAAGTTTGTAGGTTTCTACTTCTGCTCCATTATCTAACCTAAAAATATACATGCCTTGGTTTAAATCCTGGGTGTCAATTGTGTTAGATCCTTTTTCTAAATTTTGATCAGAAATTAAGGTTCCTAATAAGCTGTATATTTTTAGTTTTGCAGCTTTTTCTAGATCCATTTGCAAAATGTTTTTAAAGGGATTTGGGCTTAAAGATTTAATTAAAGTAGTTTCATCTAAATTTAAATTCACTGTATTTGTAAATACATTATTGCTCGGAAAGTTATTCATCAATGCAACTACTTGTTCTGGTTGGCCATGAAATACACCCGCATCAGATGCATCAATATTCTGCAGCAACTTGTCGTAGTTTACATCTAAGTAAATTTTAATTTCATTTTCTGTTTCTACTGTGCTTATATTATGATTTACAGCTGTGTACAAAACATCTCCAACAGCATGGTACTGTAAAACAGCTTCAAAAATGGAGTCAGAGTCCTCATCTACCATTGCTTCTAGAGCGATAAAATTATAACCAGAAACCCAACCCCAATGCATACTTGGGCTTTTAGGCGCTAAGGGGTGGTTAGTGCTCCATAGAGATGGATCCTGGTGATTTATTTCTGACGGAACACCAATATGAAAAACAAGATTTGATAGATCTGAAATTTCATATGCTCCAAGTTGATAGGAATTTGTTTTTGTATTTACAAGAATTTGCTTGCCTGGATAGTTTATAGTAGAATCTTCTGCGGTAATGAATTCACCGCTAAACTCTATAACATCTCCAGTACTAGACTCTAAAGTATTTAGTGTAAGGTAGTATTCTAATCGACTAATTTTTAGCTTAATAGTGTCATCAATGTAGTATTCGTTGTCTATTTCAAATACTTCTCCATTGTAAAAATGATATAAATTTAAGGTGATCTCTTTTTGCTGAGAAAAACTGTTTGTTGAGAATAAAAATAGGCTGCTTAATAAAATGAAAATTGTTTTCATAATGAGTTATTTTTTCTTAAAAGTAGTAAAAAATACTTAGGTACGTGCTAGTATTTTTGTTGGATTTTTGTAAAACCAAATAAGACAATAGATACTTGCAATGCCACTAAAAATACCCATGCACATAAACGCTTTTTCTAAACTGTGCTTGTCTGCTACCCACCCAATAAATGGAGCTATAATAGCAAAACTGATCCGTATGATGAAACTTCGGACACTTAAAACAGTGGCTCTAACACTCGAAGCCGTGTTTATATTTATATAATTTCTTAATAAAGGAGTAGCGTATCCGCGATTAGCGTAAAACACAAATAAAATAATCAGCGAGTAATAACTTAGGTTACTGCCCATTAATAAATAGGTGCTAAGGGTAATTATTCCAACGATTAGTAGGCTCGTAAACGAGGAAACTTTTTTTTCTAACTGATGCGTAGCAAATGCAAATATTCCTACCGTTACATTTAATATAGCCCAAATAAATCCGTAGTTCTTCATACTTAAGCCTATTTCCTTTAAAAAGGGCTGAGCCAACCATGCCATCATTAATGTGCTAACGCCTATAACCGATGAATATAATATATGAGTTCGCAATACCTTCGATTCAATTAGTGAAAAATGAACTACGCCCGCAATTGATTTCCAAGAGCTTTTTAAACGCTCTGTTTGAACACTAGGCTCCCTTAAAGTAAACACAAAAGGCATTGCAATTAGCGCAACCATAACTTGAGCATAGGCAGGGTATCTAAATGAGATAGAAGCCAAAAACCCTCCTAAAATACCTGCAGCTGCTTCAGAGAAGTTACCAATGGAAATACTTCGTCCTTCGTACTTTAAGAATCGATCTTCTGCTTTCGCTTCCAAAAGACTATCGTACATAAGTGCTGTGTCTGCTCCAGAAATAAAGCTATTGCCTAAGCCTAAAAATACCTCAGCTAGCAGAAACCACCAAAAATTGTAGGATATTGAAAATAAACAAAAGCCAAAAAAGGCTAATAAACAGCCTAATATTAGTGTTTTTTTTCGCCCTAATATATCTGCAGCATATCCCGAAGGAATCTCCATTACTGCTACCGAAAAAGAATAGGTGGCAGTAAGAATCATAATGTCTTGTAAATTCAATCCATTGTCTTGAAAGAACAGAACAATTACGGGCATAACAACCATAAACCAAAGGGAGCCTTTAATGATAAAAAGTTTCCAAATATTGGGGTGCGGTAATATTATCATTTTCTTGGGTGGTGGGCTATTATTTCTTCTCGAACAAATTGTCGGTCTACATGAAGGTATATTTCGGTGGTACTTATGCTTTCGTGTCCTAAAAGACTTTGTATGGCTCTTAGGTCTGCTCCGCCTTCCAATAAATGACTCGCAAAGGAATGCCTAAAAGTATGTGGACTTATGTTTTTTGCGATTCCTGCTTTGGTCGCATGTCTTTTTACGATGTTAAAAATCATTACCCTTGAAAGTTGTTTGCCTCGATTGTTTAAAAACACAAAATCTTCGTGTCCGCTACTTATAGTCTGATGTGAACGCACTAATTTCAAATAGTTTTTAAGGTAAGTACTAAGTGTTTTATTAAGTGGAACTAATCGTTCTTTAGAGCCTTTACCAATAACAATTAAAAAACCATCCTCTAAAAATAAACGAGAACATTGAAGGTTTACCAATTCAGAGACTCTTAGTCCGCATGAGTAAAGTGTTTCTAATATAGTTCTATTGCGTTCTCCAAAATTACCCGATAAGTCTACCGATTGAATAATACGATCAATTGCTTCTTTACTAAGTGTTTCAGGGAGTTTTCTTTCTATAGACGGATTGTCTATTTTGTTAAAAGGGTTTACGCTTATGCACTCCTCAATTTCCAGGTAATTGTAAAAGGACTTTAAGCTGGATAGAATTCTTGCTTGCGACTTTCCGGAAGTGTTTTGCTCATATAACTTTAGTATAAACTCACGAATGTTTTCAGAATTTAGACTTGTACAGTCGGATATTTGTAGAGAAAGAGTGCAAAACTCCGCAAGCTTTGTTAAGTCGCTTAAGTAAGCCGCAACAGAATTTTTTGCTAAGCCCTTCTCTAAAACGAGGTAATTACGATATTCTTCTACAGCTCTTTTCCAGTTCATTTGTTATCTTAGCCAACTAAAGGCAAATATATGAAAGTGATTATCATCAACGGTCCTAACTTAAATCTTTTAGGTAAAAGAGAACCTTTAATATACGGGACTCAGACTTTTGAAGAGTATTTAATCACTTTAAAAAACAAGTATCCATCCTTAGAGATGGATTATTTTCAAAGTAATATTGAAGGCGTATTGGTTGATAAGATTCAGGAAGTGGGTTTTTCCTACCAGAGTATTCTCTTAAACGCCGGTGGTTATACACATACATCAGTAGCCATTGCAGATGCTGTTGCAGCTGTTGGCACACCGTGTATCGAGGTGCATATTTCTCAGCCATCGGCTAGAGAAGATTACCGACATAAATCCTTAATTGCAGGCTGTTGTGTGGCTTCAATTAGCGGCTTCGGATTAGATTCTTACCGATTGGCTCTGGAAAGTTTAGTGCAAAAAACTACTGTATAATTATTTAGAATTTACTGTATGCAAGTTTTAGAAAATGTGTCACTTAAACCATACAATACGTTTGGTTTAGATTGTAGAACTCGGTTTTTTACGGTGGCGCAATCTGCATCAGATTTAAAAAAAATCTATTCTGATCCAAAATATAGTAAGCTCCCAAAGTTAATTATAGGTGGAGGAAGCAATGTTTTGCTGTGTGTAGACTTTGAGGGCTTGGTTGTTAAAATAGATTTTAAAGGAATTGAGGACTTAGGAGAAGGACTCATTAAAGTACAAGCTGGAGAAAATTGGCATCAATTTGTTTTATGGTCTATAGAACACGGTTATAATGGCATTGAAAACCTGTCTTTAATCCCTGGAAGTGTTGGGGCTGCTCCAATGCAAAATATTGGAGCCTATGGTGTAGAATTAAAGGATGTATTTATAGAATTAGAAGCTTTTCATATTCAATCCGAAAAAATCCACATATTTTCAAATCAAGCCTGCGAATTTGGCTACAGAGAATCTGTTTTTAAAAACGTACACAAAGGAAAGTACATTATTACATCTGTAAGTTTCAAGCTTTCAAATAAGGGTGTTGTAAATGCTAAATACGGTGCAATTGCATCAACCTTAGCAGAAAATGGAATAAATAATCCAACACCAAAACAGGTAAGTGAAGCCGTTATCTCCATCAGAAAATCAAAGCTACCAGATCCAAAAAAGATTGGCAATTCTGGCTCTTTTTTTAAAAACCCAATTGTTTTAAAGTCTCACTTTGACAAGTTGGTAAAAATGTACCCAACAATTCCTTCTTATCCAGTAAACAAACTAGAAGTAAAGATTCCGGCTGCCTGGCTCATCGAAAAAGCAGGTTGGAAAGGAAAAACTTTTGGATCCTTTGGTGTCCATAAAAATCAAGCCTTAGTTCTTGTTAATTACGGAGGAGCAAAGGGTAAGGATATTTATAGTTTAGCTAAAGAAATTCAAACATCTATTTCTGGTGTTTTTTCTATAGAACTTCAAATGGAGGTAAACATTATTTTATAAACCTTTTTCTATTTATAATTTTTATAACTCATGGAACGTGTTTAACCAAATAAGTAGCTTAGCGTTTTATTAGAATCAGGCCAATATTTGGAATAGATAAAAACTCTCTGCATTGTGTTTCAATAGTTCAAATAGATTGACTTAAATTAGCTAAAATTTACAAAGATGAAAACTGTACTTATTGCGATTGGTTTATTAGGAGTAGGATTTGCTGGAATAGCCATTAAAATATGGGCTAAAAAAGATGGTAAATTTGAAGGCACATGTGCAAGTAATAATCCCTTAATAACCAAAGAAGGCGAGGCTTGTGGCTTTTGTGGTGCCGAGCCTGAAGAACAGTGTAAGGAATCCTAAAATTTCATTTAAGCCACAAAAAATATAGTTATTTAAAGCTAAAAAACGTTTCATGAAAATAGGTTTAATTAGAGAGGGTAAAACACCTCCAGACAAACGTGTAGCTCTAAGTCCAAGCCAATGTGTATCTGTACAGAAACAATATCCAGAATTACGTTTGGTTGTTCAGCCAAGTTCAGTTCGTAAATTTACAGATAAGGAATATGCAAACTTAGGCATCGTTTTACAAGAAGATTTATTTGATTGCGACATTCTTATTGGTGTTAAAGAAGTTCCTAAAAAAGATCTTTTAGCAAACAAGACGTATTTCTTTTTTTCGCATACTATTAAGGAGCAACCCTACAATAGAGACTTGCTTTTAAAAATGTTGTCTTTAAATATTCGAATGATCGACTACGAAACACTAACAAACCCTAAGGGCAAACGCTTAATTGGTTTTGGACGATATGCTGGTATTGTTGGTTGTTACAATGGTTTTTTAGCTCAGGGCAAAAGCTCTGGTACCTATAATTTAAAACCAGCTCACTTGTGTGCAGACAGAAAAGAGATGGAATTGCAGTTAAGTAAAATCAAATTAGACCCCATTAAGATAGTACTTACTGGATCTGGTAGAGTAGGGAATGGGATCTTAGAACTTATACATTTAATTGGTATACAAGAGGTTTCTAAACAAGATTTCTTATCCAAATCTTATAATCAACCTGTATTTGTTCATTTAGGTACGCTTGATTACAACGAACGCATCGACGGAACTTTAGCCTCTAAAAGTGATTTTTATAGAAATCCAAGCTTGTATCGTTCTAGTTTTTTGAAATACGCCAAAACAGCTGAAATGTTTATAGCAGGGCATTATTATTCTGCAGATTCTCCTTTTCTTTTTACACGAGATGAAGCGAAACTAAAAGAGTTCAAAATTAGAACTGTAGCTGACGTTTCTTGTGATATAGATGGCCCAGTGGCTTGCACTATTATGCCTTCTACCATTTTAGACCCAATTTACGGGTACAATACCATTACCGAGCAAATTGACGATTGTACCAAGCCAGAAGTTATAACCGTAATGGCAGTTGACAACCTACCTTGTGAGTTGCCCAAGGATGCCTCAGAAGATTTTGGTAAAGAGTTGATTAAGTATATTTTACCTTGCTTGTTAACGAGCGATCCAAATAAAATTATCGAAAGAGCAACTATTTGCGAAAATGGGAGCCTATCAAAGCACTATAGTTACCTCGAAAACTATTTAACTAAACAATAGTGTTAATTTGTTGTTTTGGCACACTTGTTGATTTTATAGTTTGTGTTGCTTTTAAGCAACGCTTCAAAAATCCGGGGGGATTTTTTATCATAGTAAAAGAGGTTCGCATTTGCGAACCTCTTTTCATTTACATAAGTTTTTAAGTGCTTGTTTTATTGAATAAAGAACTATTTAGTTTTTCTAAGCTTAGTTTTTTTCCAAGTAGTAGTTTTTCCAAATATAGAGAAGCCTACATAACCTCTCAGGTTTAAGGTTTCAGAGTCTACAGTTTTTGCTACAAGAGCGTAGGTGTCTCCCTCTCTAGCATCGTAAATCTCACCCTCACTCCATTCTAAGTCGTGATGATTCCAAACTAGATTGTACATGATTGTTAAACCTAATTTTTTCCGATTTCTTAATTCTTCTTTAGGATTTTTAGCATCTAAAACCCAATCACCGTTTTTATCTTTTGGGTTTTTAAGCCACACAATTTTACCAAAATACTTTTCGTTTTCCACAAACACTTCTATTTGTGCATCTTCTTCTTGGTTGAGCCATGTGCCTATTATGTCGTTAGCACTTTGTGCGAATAAAACTCCAGAGTATAAAAGGAGTAGGGGAAGTAAAATAATTTTCTTTTGCATCGTTTGTATGTATTTATTTTTTAAAATGCTCTGTTTATACCGATTACAAATCGGTTAAAATCGATAAAGTTTTCACCAAATGGTGGCTTGTTCATAATCCAAGGTAAATCTACTCTTACTGTTAATGGTTCAATACTGTCAATGTTTCCTAATAAAGTAAAGCTCATACCCACTCCTGCATCAGATCGAATATCGCTTAGTTTTAGGTTTTCGCCTAAATTGTTTGAGTTTAATAATCCAGCATCTGCAAAAACATAATTAATAACCGAGAGATTTTCTGAAAATGATTTGTTTATAAACTCTATTTCCGCCGAAAATGAAGCTCCAGAGGTTCCTGAAAAGACGTAAGCCTGTGTTTCTAGATCGCCTTCTGGCATTAAGTATCCTGCGTAGGCTCTTAAATTGAGTCCGCCTCCCATTTGAAAATGGTTTAAGTCTGAGCCAAACTCCATCCAACTTCTATCGATAAAACCTGTAGAGCGGGTAAATTTATTCTCCATTAATTGCTCTGGATTTGCTCCTGCTGCAAACAATTTACTTTCTGGAGCTATAGATGTTCCTGTAGAATGAAGCATGTAAAACCGGGTTTTTAATTTTAGCTTATTCATATGTAATTCGTTTAATACTTCTAAATTAATTTGAGCATATTGATAATCGCTTCCAAGCGTACTAGAGCGTAAGGTCAAATGAATGTCTCCTGTACCTTTTGGGTATTTGTATTTGTGGTTAAAACCTATTTTTAGTGTATTATTCCATCTATTTACAAGCCAAAAAGAGTCGTTATTTAATAAGAGGTAAGTACTGCTTTCTTTGCCAGCTCTCTGCATAAACTTAAGTTCTGCATAGAACGTGCTTTTGTTTTTCAAATCTTGAGAAAATCTAATTTTATGTAAATCGAGTCCATCTAATTTTCTGGAAGCAAAACTTAGGTTTAAACCTTTATTTATAGTAGTCAAAGGGTTTTTATAGGCAAATTCGTAAGAGAAGTTAGTGTAGTCACTAGTTCGAGAAGTCTCTTGGTTTACAACCAAATCATCTTGTGATATGTATTGAAAATGCTCTACAGGTAAATATTCTTTTATTTGAGAAAAACCAGTATTTATCCAAAAGGTACCCTCTAGGATATGACGAATATCCATGTAGTCGCCATTAAACTGCATCCCTGTTTTTATTCCGTCGTATCCGTTGTACCAAAACCTTGGCTTAATTGTTAGTTCGTAGGTCTTCCAATCTGGGTATGACCATACAAAGTCTTCTAGTTCAAGCGAAATGTTTTTGTGTAAACTATTGTCAACCATATAGGCATCTGCAAGTCTATTTGTAGGGTCAATAATTAGATCTCTAATTCCTTCTGGAGAACGAATTACTACGCTGTATTTTTTGTGAATTTTCCCAAAGCCATACCACTTACTTAAAATGGTAGCGTTTGTTTTTTTAACAAACCAAGTATTTGGTATGTGGTAATTTTTCTTTTTACCCGATTTTGAAATCACCGTAAAATCAATGGGCATTTGCATGTCAGCCTTACGCTCAAATGTAATTTCGTATAGCTCATCAGAGCCCTTTACTTTTTTAGCGGAATTTACAGCGTAATCGATGTCTTTTGTTGTTTCGAGCCATTGATCAAAAAACCAATTTAAATCTACTTTGGTATAGGAAATAACACTTTCTCTAAAATCGTTGAAGTAGGGATGTGCCATTTTCCAGGTATTGAAATAGTTTTGAAGGGCTTCTAAAAAGAGTTCATCGCCCAATACGTATTGCAAATTATATAGCATTGCGGCTGTTTTATAGTATACATGTCTATAACCACCGCCATGTCCTAAAGCAGATCCAAAATCATCCGAATGCGTGTTTAATTGAGGGGTGTTGTTTTTTGTTGCGTCTTTAATATAAGCATAGTAAACTGAGCGGTCTCTTGGGTGTAAATCTTTGGTATATTTTGCGATGTATTTATTGGAAGATAATTTTTGAACCATTTTATCTCCGTCTATCTGTTCTAATCCCCAGGCGGTTAAAAATTGAGTAAACCCCTCATCTAAAGCAGCTCTGTAGGTTTCGTTGTTTCCAACTTGACCGTAGAACCAATTGTGGCCAATTTCGTGAACTAATAATCCTCTGTAGCTTGGGTCTGATCCACCATCTAAAGTAAGCATCGGGTATTCCATACCATCTCTAGCATCAGCTACAATCATTTTGTGGTAAGTATACATACCAAAGTCTTCAGAAAAAACTTGAATTATTTTAGCTGCATATTCAGCAGCATTTTGCCATTTGCTAGCATGTTGTTCTTGTGCCAAAGCGTAGCAGGTAATTCCATTCCATGTTGCTTCGCCAATTCTATAGTTCGGATCGGCTGTAAAAGCAAAGTCGTGGACATTTTCTGCATGAAATTTCCATGTTTTTCTTTTTAAAGAGTCGTATTTAATTATTTCTGAAGCTGGCTCATTCCAGGGTTTGTCTTTAAAGTTTTCGATCGCAAGCTTTTCTTTTAATTCTTGAGGAATTAATGCAGCTCTATTGAGTAAAAACCCTGTAGCATCTACAATATAATTTGCAGAAAAAGTTAATTCTACGTCAAAGCTCCCAAAATCTCCATAAAACTCTTTTCCTAGGTGCTGGTCAGTTGTCCAGCCAAACTTAGCGTCGTACACAGAAATTCTGGGATACCAGTGTACGCCATCGTAATGTGTTTTTCCATCTGTTTTAAATTTTTTCATTCTTCGCCCCATTGCTCCTTCTCCAAAATAGGTGGTAAACTCGATGTCAAAATCTATAGACTCGCCCGATTTAATTGGCTTACTAAGGTGTACTTTTAAAATAGTATTGTCTTGTTCTAAGAGAATTTTTCTACCATTTGTAGTTATTTTATGTACTTCTGTTCCTTTTTTATCTGCCTCGTAAGGACCGTATTTAATCGTATTGTTGTTTTGTTCGTTTAGATCTGCATGATGCGACTCGGGTTGAAAAGCATTTTGGTACAGGTGAAAATACACAACATTTAAATCGTCAGGAGAATTATTCCAATAGGTAAGCTTTTCGGTTCCGTCTATACGGTCTTTTTGCTCGTCTATGTTCGCAGAAATTATATAGTAAACATCTTGTTGCCAGTAATCGGAGTGTGGCTTTTTGTTTTTCCAGTAGTTGGGGTTGTCTAAGTTTCTGTATGTATTTGGTTCTGCTATCGGGTTGTATTTTAAAGCTTTGTTTTGAGCAGAAACCGAACTTAAAGAAATAAACAATAGGAGTACTAGATAGGAAAAAATTCTCATTAGGGTCTGTATTTTTATTAAACTCAAAAGATAGGTACTTAATATGGTTTATTCAAGCTTATTTAGTTGCCGTTCTTTAGCACTAACAATACTAGCATTTAGTTCAAATCCAAGTAATAAAATTATGGAGTTAAAATACATCCAAAGTAAAATAACCAATAAGGTTCCTATAGATCCATAGAGCTTGTTGTATTGTGCGAAATTTGTTATGTAGTAACTAAAAGCTAAGGAGGATATTACACTCAAAAAAGTACTGGTAATAGATCCAGCTGACCAGAATCTCCAGCCTTTTTTATCTGCTGGTCCGAAATAAAACAAAATACTGTAGCCAATAAATAATACAATTACTAAAATAAATTCTTTTACGTATAAAATGATGTCTGCAGAGTATTGTTTTAAATATCCTTCGCTTACGAGGCTGGTCATAAATCCTTGAGAAAAGAGCTGAAATACGATGGTTAAAGCAAGTAGTAATGCAAGTATAATAGTTAATGCAAAAGACAGTAGTCTTAACTGCCACCAGGATCTTTTATCTGTTAAATGATAGGTTGCATTAAAGCCTGTAATCATCGCATTCACTCCATTTGTAGAAAAGTACAAGGCTAAAAGAAAGGTTAAAGAAAGCAAGCCCCCTTGTTCGTGATTAACAATATCATCTAAAATAGATTTAGTAGCATCGAAGGTAGATGGTGGTAATATTTCACTCATTAAATCAAACAACTGTTCTTGAAAACCTTCAATTGGGACAAAAGGGATAATTGTAAATACAACAATGATGGAAGGAAAAAATGCAAGAAAGAAATTAAAGGCTAGGGAAGAGGCTCTAGTGGTAATTGCACCTTCCAATAAGCCTTTGTAAAAAAACATAGAGACCTCATATAGGCTTAGACCGTCGAATCCTGGTATGATTAATTTTTTTGTAATTTTTTTTAATCCCAAATTATGAGGTGTTAATTTGTTAAAAAGCTTTTAAACTTAAGTCCATGTTGTAAATCGAATGAGTTAGAGCGCCAACAGAAATAAAATCTACTCCACACTCTGCGTATGAACGAATTGTTTCACTCGTAATTCCTCCAGAAGATTCTGTTTCGAATTTACCATTTATAAACTTAACGGCCACAATAGTCTCTGCGGGTGTAAAGTTGTCTAGCATAATCCGATGAACGCCTTCTGACTTCATAATCTCTTTTACCTCATTAAGATCCCTTGCCTCTACTTCAATTTTTAGCTCGAGATGTTTGTCTGTTAAGTACTTTTTGGTTTTTTCTATTGCCTTAGTAATTCCGCCAGCATAATCTATATGGTTGTCTTTTAGCATAATCATGTCATACAATCCAAACCGATGATTTGCTCCACCACCAATTTTAACAGCCCATTTTTCAAGAATTCGTATTCCAGGTGTTGTTTTTCTGGTGTCTAAAATGGTTGTTTTTGTACCTGTAAGCAAGGCTACATATTTTCTTGTTTTAGTAGCAATAGCACTCATGCGTTGCATGCAATTTAAAACCAATCGCTCTGCAGTAAGAATAGATAGTGAAGAACCTTCTACCATAAAAACAATGTCTCCTTTATTAACAGTAGCTCCATCTTTTAACTTAACATCTATATGTAAATTAGGGTCTATACTTTCAAAAATCCATATTGCCAGTGTAACACCTGCAATAATCCCTTGGTCTTTTACCAGTAATTGAGCTCTCCCTATTTTATTTGGGGGAATGCATGCCAGAGAGCTATGGTCGCCATCTCGAACGTCTTCGGTAAATGCCAATTTTATAAATGGGAGTACTTGTTCTTTCGTAATCATAAGATTCTGTTACTTTGCGTTTGTAAAAATAAGTAACTTTTTAAAGAATATTGATGAAGATCTTACTTTTAGTTATTGGAAAAACCGATGAGAAGTATTTAGCGGATGGGATAGATAAATATCTAAATCGTCTAAAACACTATATAGGTATTGATTATGAGGAGATTCCTGATCTTAAAAATAGAAAGTCCTTATCCGAAGCACAACAAAAAAAACAAGAAGGTTTGTTGATCTTGTCAAAATTAAAGCCAAGTGATAAGTTGGTACTATTAGACGATAAAGGAAAGGAATACTCTTCAATACAATTTTCGAAACACTTACAAAACCAAATGAACTCTGGAATAAAGCGATTGGTGCTTGTTGTGGGAGGCCCTTATGGGTTTGATCCTTCAGTTTACGCTAAAGCGGAGGGTAAATTGTCTATGTCTAGAATGACATTATCGCATCAAATGATACGTATATTTATTGTAGAACAAGTGTACAGAGCATTTTCAATTTTGAAAAACGAACCCTACCACCACGAGTAATAAACCATATTGTATGTTTATGTACTCGATCAGATTTATTAAAACAAAAGCCAAAACAATAAAAATAAATTGCTGCTGTATTTATGTTTTTATTTTTAAGATAAATTGCGTACTTTTGCAGACCATTTTGGACAAAAAACTAAATTAATAACAATGTTGAGAAACTACGAAACTGTTTTCATTTTGAATCCCGTTTTGTCTGATGAACAGACAAAGGAAGCAGTAAGCAAGTTCACAGCCCATTTGAAATCAAATGGAGCTGAGATTGTAGCAGAAGAAAGCTGGGGCTTGAAAAAGCTGGCTTACCCAATCCAGAAAAAGAAAAGTGGATTTTACTTTTTAGTAGAATTCAAAGGTGAAGTAACATTAACCTCTACCTTAGAGGTAATTTTAAAAAGAGATGAGCGAGTTATGCGATTCTTAACTGTTGCCTTGGATAAAGACGCTATGGCTTACGCTGCCCAAAGAAGAGAGAAATTAACCAAATCTAAAGCGACGAAGTAATGGCTAGTAATTCAGAAATTAGATTCCTTACTCCACTATCTATTGATACAGGTAAACAGAAGAAATATTGTCGTTTTAAGAAATCGGGTATCAAATACATCGATTATAAAGATCCAGATTTCTTAACGAGATTTTTAAACGAACAAGGTAAGATTTTACCTCGTCGTATTACTGGTACTTCTTTGAAGTTTCAAAGAAAAGTAGCCCAGGCGGTAAAAAGAGCACGTCACGTAGCTGTTTTACCTTACGTAACTGATTTAATGAAGTAAAATACCGAAGAACGATGGAAATTATTTTATCTCAAGAGGTAGCAAACTTAGGTTTTAAAGATGATCTTGTAATTGTGAAAAACGGTTACGGTAGAAATTTTCTTATTCCTAAAGGCCTAGGTATTTTGGCTACTGATTCAGCAAAAAAAGTATTAGCTGAAAACTTAAAACAAAGAGCTTTTAAAGAGCAAAAAATGGTGGATGACGCTAACAAGATCGCTACGGCACTTAAAGGTCTAGAGGTTAAGTTATCAGCCAAAGTTGCAGAAGGCGGACACAAATTATTTGGTTCAATTACCACCATAGATTTAGCAGCAAACTTTGCTAAAGCAGGTCAGGCAATTGAAAAGAAGTTCATTACAATTACAGGTGGATCTGTTAAAGCGTTAGGTAAATACAATGCCTCAGTGCGTTTACACAGACAAGTTGTTGTTGATGTAGCATTCGAAGTTGTTGCAGAGTAAATCAACTCTTAACATATTTAAAAAGGCTCCTTTTAGGAGCTTTTTTTTTGACCTATACTGTCGATGATCAAAATGTTAATGAACAGCCAAAATGTTAATAAAATCAATGTTTTTAGCATCAATCAAATTCGTGTAAATGCACTAAATGTTTATATTTGTTAGATGTCAAATTTGACTTATAAAAGCGATACACTATGAGTGAAGAGATAAAAGGACAAGAATATTCGGCCGACAGTATTCAAGTACTCGAAGGATTAGAAGCTGTAAGACTACGTCCAGCCATGTATATTGGTGATATTGGACAGAAAGGCTTGCACCACTTGGTATACGAAGTGGTAGATAATTCTATTGATGAAGCTTTAGCTGGTCATTGTAAGAATATTGATGTAATTATAAATACTGATAACTCCATATCTGTAAAGGATGATGGACGTGGTATTCCTACCTCAATGCATCCTAAAGAAGGTAAATCTGCTTTAGAAGTTGTAATGACTGTATTGCACGCAGGTGGTAAATTTGATAAAGATTCTTACAAAGTGTCTGGTGGTTTACACGGTGTAGGTGTATCCTGTGTAAATGCACTCTCTATTTTCTTGAAAGCAGAAGTTCACAGAGATGGTAAAATGTTTACTCAAGAATATTCAAAAGGTATACCTCAAACAGAAGTTTTAGAGGTGGGTACAACAGATTACAGAGGTACTATTATTACTTTTAGACCAGATGCTTCTATTTTTACAACTACCGAGTATATCTACGACATTTTAGCCTCAAGAATGAGAGAATTGTCGTTCCTGAACAAAGGTATTTCTTTATCAATTACCGATAAACGAGAACAAGACGAGGATGGTAAGGATATTACAGCAATGTTCATGTCTGAAGGTGGTTTGGGCGAGTTTGTTGAGTACCTAGATCAAACCAGAGAAAGTCTTATCCAAAATGTAATGTACTTGGAAGGTGAGAAGAATGGTGTACCTGTAGAAGTTGCCATGAGCTACAACACAACGTACTCGGAGAACTTACATTCTTATGTTAATAATATTAATACACACGAGGGGGGAACACACCTTGCAGGTTTCCGTAGAGCTTTAACTCGTACTTTAAAGTCTTATGCTGAAAAGTCAGGTATGCTAGAGCGAGAAAAAGTTACCGTTGCCGGTGATGATTTTCGCGAAGGTCTTACAGCCGTTATTTCTGTAAAAGTTATGGAACCTCAGTTTGAAGGACAAACCAAAACTAAGCTAGGGAATTCTGAAGTTTCTGGAGCTGTAGATCAGTTGGTAGGTGAAATGCTTAATAACTATCTAGAAGAAAACCCAAAGGATGCTAAACAAATTATTTTAAAAGTAATTTTAGCAGCCAAAGCACGTCAAGCAGCTCGTAAAGCACGCGAAATGGTACAGCGTAAAACAGTTATGTCGTCTACTGGTTTGCCAGGAAAGTTATCAGATTGCTCAGAAAAAGATCCAAAAAAATGTGAAATATTCTTAGTTGAGGGAGACTCTGCAGGCGGGACAGCAAAGCAAGGTCGAGACCGAGCCTTTCAAGCTATTTTACCACTAAGAGGTAAAATCTTAAATGTTGAGAAAGCAATGCAACATAAAGTTTTTGAAAACGAAGAAATTAAAAACATATTTACTGCCCTAGGTGTTTCTGTAGGAACTGATGAAGATAGTAAAGCTTTAAATATAACTAAGTTACGTTATCATAAAGTTGTTATTATGTGTGATGCCGATGTAGATGGCTCACACATTTCTACCCTTATCCTTACCTTCTTCTTTAGGTATATGAGAGATTTAGTAGAAAACGGTTATATTTATATTGCAACACCTCCTTTGTATTTAGTCAAAAAAGGAA
>Ga0257120_1000986_pt1 | contig 19711 bp, 10 predicted proteins | sample SI106_10metaG_FD_190153 | JGI IMG/M metagenome (GOLD analysis project Ga0257120, IMG submission 190153) | Marine microbial communities from Saanich Inlet, British Columbia, Canada - SI106_10 | ecosystem: Environmental > Aquatic > Marine > Inlet | place: Canada: British Columbia | collected... | reverse complement strand
ATTGTTATTTATTTGCAAAAAACAATCCAAACTTATTCACAGAAATTGCTAATGACGAAGATATAAAACTTCGTAACTTAGCAAACAGAAGTGTTGAGAATGGGGTAGTTAATTTAACAGATGACAACACAACATTTAAATGGTCTAAAACAGGTAAAAAGATTTTAACTGTGCCATTTGATGAACACCCATATACAGCGTTTGCTAGATTCTTAAAAACAGATGACGGTATAAACGTTATGAAAGCTATTGAAAAGAAGCTTTCATAAAAAAAATAGATTATGGCTATTCGCTTAGCCATAATCAACTAAATAAATAAATAAGACTAATGGCAATAAGTGTAGACAACGTATACAAAACAGTATTAACAATACTGAATAAAGAAAATCGCGGGTATGTAACGCCTAGAGAGTTTAATGACTACGCTAGGCAAGCTCAGCTTGAAATATTTGAATCTTACTTTTCAGCTGCTAATAGAGCTGTTGGTAATGAGTCGGATTATTCAGATACTATTCGCAATGTAAGTGAAAAAATATCTTACTTTGAAAACGAAGCTTCTTTATCTAAAAGCAATTTTACAAGCGCCCTATCAAATGTTACGTCGGATTACTATGCTTATCCTGCGGATTTTTATAGGTTAGGTATAGTTAATGCTGCAGGCGTTTTTGTTCAAGAAATATCTAATAGAGATTATCTTTTTGTGAGCAAAGCTCCACTTACTACTCCAACTATAACTAATCCTGTGTATTTATTGCATGAAGGAGGACTAGTTGTGAAGCCTACGGCTTTAACAACAGTAAACATTAGTTATGTACGCAAACCTAACAGCCCTAGCTGGGTGGGTACATCAGTAGCAGGTCAGATAATTGCGACTCCTGCTAACGCTGCATATAATGACTTTGAATTGCACAAATCTGAAGAAATTGAATTAGTGGTTAAAATAGTTGGTTTATCTGGCGTAACCATTAAAGCTATAGACGTAGCGCAGGTGGCTGCACAAAAAGAAACACAAATAATACAATCTGAACAATAATGGCTACATCAAGAAAAGAAAATACTGAATCAGCATACTACGCAGACTTTGAAAGCAGACCAGGTGATGTACCTGCTGGTTTTAAAGGCTTAGGATATTATAGTAGAACTTCTATAGAAGATGTTGTAAATAATTTTATTGTAGCCTATACAGGCGATGGTAAAATTATATCTAAAGTACCTAAGTATGAGGTTGAGTTCTGGGCGCAAAGGGGCGTACAAGAATTTAGTTATGATATACTTCATTCGGATAAAAGCATTGAAATTGAATTAGGTGAGGCTCGGCAGTTTCCTTTACCGCAGGATTTTGTTAGCTATCAACAGTTATCTGTTATTGCAAGAGACGGTACTAAGATAAAATTATTCCCAACAAAAGAAATATCTAATCCTACAGCTATTCTTCAAGATAGTGAATTCAAATATGTATATGATACTGATGGAGGACTTCAAGAGGCAGCTCAGTCTACTTTAGTAGATAGATTTCAAGGATTTAGTGATGGGACACAGATGGCTCAAGAATATTACAATGCAGACTTTAATCAAGATAACTTTTCTTACTACAACGCTAGATACGGTTCAAACCCTGCTAATATGAATTCAGGTGGGAACTTCTTTATAGATAAGAGTAAGGGTATTATATTCTTTGATGGCTCATTCGTGGGCCCAGATTACGCTATAATAGTTTTAGATTATATATCTGATGGTTTAGCAAACAATGGCGACCTGGGCACTGTATACATACCCAAAATGGCTGAGGACGCGATGTACTCCTTTATACTTTATAACCTTTGCAAATTAAGACCCTCAGCGGGCAATGCAGTGGCTCTTTATAAGAAAGAAGCTAGTTCTAAAATGCGAAATGCTAAAATAAGATTAACTGATTACAAATCTGACGAAATGGCTCAGGTTCTAAGAGGTAAGTCTAAATGGATAAAACACTAAGAAAGTATACGTTTTGCAACATTTATGCAATATATATTATATAAACATAATATATGTTCAACAGTATTGCTTTTTAATTACAAATAAATCGAATGGGAGAAGTTAAAAGAATATTTAATCAAGCCAAAATAGACCGGGATACAGACGCTAGAATGGTACAGCCTGGGTTTCACCGTGATGCTCTCAATGTTAACGTTGGGGAATCCGAGGGAGGCGACGTTGGTGCAGTCGAAAATCTTAAAGGAAACGAAGAAATAGCTGGACAAACAAGCATAGAGGGAACAACTATAGGCTCTGTAAGAGACCCTAATAATAATAGGATTTATTGGTTTAATAAAGGCACAACAACCGATGCTATATATGAGTACGACGAACAAACAGGCGATGTTAACACCATTTTAAAAGATAAGGTTAGTAGACCTTTAATTAAACCTAAATGTGCGCCTGATTTTAAGGTGTTTTTAGATCCTGTTCCAGACGATACTGCTAATAGATCAGGTTTAAATATTACTTTTACCAATCCACTTGGAGGTTGTACCGTTCCAGGTCAGTTTAACTACGATCCAAACGCTGAATATAATGATGGCAGTTGTATACCTGTAATTAATGGATGTACAGACGTTAATGCTAATAATTACAATTCTAACGCTAATACAGACAATGGTAGTTGTACTTATACATCTACAATAGGCGTAACTATAAGTGGAGATGGTTCATTCTATAATTCAAGCTCACCAGTTACATTAACTGCGAACGTTACAAACGCTAATGGCGCATTTACTTATTTATGGAGTACTGGGGAAACAACCCAAACTATATCTGTTTCTGGTTCAAGTAACACGATAACTGGTAGTGTTACGGTTACAGACTCTTACGGATCAGCAACAGACAACTATTCTGTTGTGTTTTCAGCTGCTCCCCCAACCACCACTTTAGGCGTTAGTCTTAGTAATCCTGGTGGGCAAACAAATGGTGCTAGCGTAGCTGTTACCTCTAATGTTACTAACGCATTAGGTAGCATTACTTATTCCTGGAGTGATGGGGGTTCTAGTGCAAATAGTACTTACACAGGGTCAAATACAACAATAACTAAAACATTAACTGTTACTGATGCTGGAAGAACATCCCCCAACCATCAAGCTAGTGATACTAGATCTGTTGCGTTTAGCGCAGTACAAAATTTTGACTTTGTTGGAACTACTGCAGATAACACAGGTGCTAATATTTCTGCTGCAGGTGGACAGTCATTCTACAATAGAACCAGCTCTCAAGCTATAAACTTTAGCTCTGAAGCAAGTTTAGCCTCAAATTACGAATGGGTTGTAGCCCCAACTGTTAGTGTAAGCGGCTTGCCTTCAGGCGTAACTGCTTCTGGAATTTCAGGTGGTGGTCAAGGTACTACAGGACCTGCTTCTGTTGCTATAAGTGGTAACTGGAGTGGTACTTCTGATGCAAGTCCCACTATTACTTGGAATGGGGGTAGTGCTCAAGTTATACCCGCAGCACAACACACACTAAATATTACCAACGGAAGTTCTGGTTTAGGGTCTAATATAACTACATCTGTTGCTTCTTATAGCGTAACAAAAAATGTAGGAACTACAACCGGAGTAACCTTTAACGCAAGTTGTACCCCCGCATCCGGTTATGAATGGGTAACACTTCCTTCGGTTAGCTCTAGCAGCTTGCCTTCAGGCGTTACACTTACTTCAACCACTGGTTCGCCTGTGGGAGGTACAGGAGCTAGACAAGTGTCGGCTACCGGAAATTGGTCCCCTACTTCAGCAGGTACTACTAACGCAAGTGTAACTTGGTCCGGAGGTAGTGTGCAAGTGGTTCCTCCTGCATGTAATAACTACCAGATTACTTACAGTGGAAACAACGGGCAGCTAAACTACACTAACTGTACAACTGGAAATGCAGGTACTTACAATCTTTCTAATTCTAGTGGAACTAACGTGATTACCATGCAGTCTCAAACATTCCCAACCCAAGGCTCTGGATCTGGGTACTATATATATAATATATCACAAATATAATATGGCAACAATTTATAAGAAAAAAAATTCATCAACCCCTGCTGTTTTAACAGCGCGGGTTTATGATGGAGATGTAGAAATATACCCTACACATAGGTTAGCCGCTTGTATTATCTATAAATGGTATTATGATGATCTACTTGGAGGGGGCGCTGTTGTAATACCTAACGCTACCTCTAAAGCATATACCGTTGACCTAACAACCGTAGGGAGTTCAGGAGAATACTATTGTGAAATACAAATAGGAGCAACCCCTCCGGGCGGTGATTCAGGTTGTAGCAACCAGGCTACAGAGCGAATAAGAGTTTCTATAGTAGAATGTTTATTTCAAACTCCTAGGATTTTTAACGCAACAAACGCTACCGCGCAGGTAGCTACAGTAGCTCCTCACTATGAATCCCCTATTTTTAATAATGAAGACAATTCTTGGATTACAGCAAGCGGCAGTATTGTTAGTAGCTGTGTAGGTAATATTTGTACATATACTCAAAATATCACACTAGCAGATCAATCAGCTTCCGCTAATTCAGCAAGACAAGGGGATGTTTCATTAAAAACAGGTACTCAGGTTTGTTATTTTGGCATTGGACAAGATTTCATTAGAACTGTTGAAGGTGATGGGGTTTTACCAGTTGCAACAACACCACAGCCAATACTTACCTTAACTCTTGAAAGTGGTAATGTGCAAACATCTTCACAAGCTGTAATTTACGCTAGGCTAACATATAATTCATATCCTGGCGCAGTTGTACCAACAATACCAGATGGAGATGGTGAACAAGTGGTGTTTACTGTTGATTCAGGAAGTCTACCAGCTAGTAGTAGAAATTTTGCTGACTTACTTTCTTGGAGACAAAAATTTACACGTGACACGCCGCAAATAGTAAATGTAACAGGAACTTATACAGACCCTAACGGTCTAACTGCGACTGATACTATTCCGGTTGAATTTACATCAACGTCGGCGTTGCCTACGGTGTTTGGAGCGGATCATCCATGGGGTAATGCAACAGGAACAACTCGCCGCCTGGACCACCTTAATCAAACATATACAAATTCGCAAGGTAATTTAGTCTCACGTGTCGGACGACATCAAGCACAAATAGGAGAACAAGTTTGGGGCGCTGGTAATTTTAAAATGACAGTAACAATATATCCTTGGGGACAACAAAACCCAACAAGACCTACGTTAGATCGAGATATTATACTTAAAGTAGGCACCGATATGAGGTATATAGTTGGGCCGGATCAAACATGGCTTGACTTAGCTGGTCAAACTCTTTTGACTGCACATGCTGGTAATAATGGAACCCCAGTTACTAGGAGTTTTGAATTTTCAGGCAAAGGTCGTTATAGAACATTACTACTATTTGCGTATGATTTACCACATATTGCAAATGACGATCAAAACGCAGAAGCGGTAATAACAATAAATCCAAACGATTAATGGGTGTTTTAAATTTTTCAACAGACAATTTAATTACTGGTGTTAATGTTATTGACGGAAACCTTTACTGGACCGACAATCTCAATGAACCCAAGAAGCTTGAAATCGATAGGTTTAGAGATTACGACCACACTTCAACATCTACTAATATTAGAGGTGTGCAATTTAATGAATCCGATATTACGGTTATTAGGATGCACCCATCAAAAACTATTACTTTAGATCTAGAAGAATACAACCCGTCCGCGGCAGAATTGCTTGTTAAACCAAATCCGCCATTTGAAAAAATATTTCCAAGGTTTAGTTATAGATGGAAATATGAAGATGGCCAGTATAGCCCATATGCACCTTTTACGGAACCAGCTTTTATTCCAAAAACAAGAGCCTTAACGGGTAATGGAGTTTGGTATGAAACCGCAGCTTACTCTATAGGAGATACAGTTAACTATAATGATAAATCTTGGAAAGCCGTATTAGCTGTTTCTGTACCAACCCCTCCTGCTGTTAACGCTGCTCCAGATTTTACTAATAGTGCGACTTGGGCTGAGCAAGGCCTTGCTGTATACACAACTGAAGAAGAAAATTATATAGAAGGTTATAATACTACCATGTTCAATAACGTAGGTAGTATAACCTTAAAAGATATTCCCAGAGGGCCAAGAGATGTTGTAGCGGTTGATTTATTGTATACAGAATCAATTAGCACCACAATATACGTTTTAGAAACAATAGATATACCATTAGAACATAGAGGTGTAGACTTTGCTTTAGGACCACTTTATCAAACTGATGATGATAATGGCAGGGTACCAAACACAGGAGAGCCTAGGTATCCACAAGATTATTCTTTACTACCGCTAAGGTATCAGCTATCTGCTAGAAAAATATACAGCGCATTACCGGCTAATCAACTTAGTAGACCTTACGACGAAGTGCCTCATAAAGCTAAAGCTCAAGAGATAACAGCTAATAGATTAATTTATGGTAATTACGAAATAGGATTTGATCAACCTGAATCACTTCAGATAACCAACGAGTTTGTTTCTGCGGGCAGTGGAGATGGCTTACACGTAAAAGGGAATAGAACATATGAAATAGGGGTTGCTTACATTGACGCTTATGGTCGTCAAGGCTCTATGATACAGGCTGGATCTATAACGTCTTTAGAACGTACAACAAATGGTGAAATAATAGAACAAATACCTCTTTCTAGTTCTTTTAATCAAACTACAAGACAACAAATACAATCAACAATAACCTCTAAAGCTCCGCCGTGGGCAGATAAATATAGGTATTTTATTAAAGACGCGTCTACAGATTTTCATAATTTGATTAGCTATAATGTTTATAATGATGGAGGCGAGAAAGATAATAATAGCGAATTTGTTTGGTTAGAATTTCAATCAACAGATAGAAATAAAGTACAAGCAGAAGACAAAACAGAAGAAGGAACAGTGCTTGTTTTACGCAGAGAAAATGATGATATACCTTCTTACAAAACAAGATTTTTAGTTCAAGAAATTGTGAACGAAGCACCTGAAGACGTAAAAACACAGATAAAAGAAGTTTTATCTAACGTTTCTTTATCTAGAATAAGCAGTTATAGTGAAGATACTCTAGGTCTAGGATTAGTAGGGTTTCTTCCAAATAGCTACCCAACTGGAACAACTACAATTGCGGTTGATGGAGGTGGAGACAGTGCGGATTCAAGAACATCATTTCAAAATAGTGTTGTAGCACCTATAAATCAGATAATAAATAGATTAAAGCCTGAAAAGCAAGCAGACCAACAAGATGAAATAATCGTAGACACAAGTTCGTCAAACGCTACACAGCCTTTTCAAAGTGTGGATTTTACAGAACTAACGGCTCCTGTATATGTTAGGTTTAGGATGCAATCCGGTCCAAATGTATACCTTGGCAGTGAATTTACATACACTCAAGTTTTAGCAGCTGGTAATGGTGATGGTCCAGGCATTGGAGACCCAGGTAGGCAGATGTATCTAACACTTGGGAATAGCTTCTTAGCAGACGTAGAAGGAGAAGGACTAACCCCTACTGGAAATACAGGATTACCAGGAGTATTATCAGCAAATGGCAGCAACCACTATACTGCAGAATTTTATACCTCAAGAATTTCAGATACAGCTATTGAAAGATTAGGTGGTAGATTTTTTGTTAGAGCCGCTAGAAACGGTTTAGAAACAACTCAATCTAAGTTTACTTTCGAAGGAGAGCTTGAAGAATTGAATCAGTTGTGGTTTGAAACAGAACCTGCTACTAGTGAATCTAATTTAGATTTATTCTGGGAAACATCTGATACTTTTTGTGTTTGCACAGAGCACGGGTGCCCTAATAAAATACGATGGTTCAACTCCCTAGCTGAAGTGTCATCTAACGGAGTATATCTTGAATCAACTAGGATATTCAATAAGTTTAATTCAGTCCAATTAGTTAACGGGGTTCGTGTAAATACTCCTACCGATAGAAACGCGGTTGTAAAACGACCTTATGGATTAACTTGGTCTGGAATATATAATGGAAGAACAGACACTAATAGGCTAAATCAATTTGTAACAGCAGACGGCATAACAAAAGAACTAGAACCTAATTACGGAAGCTTACAGCTATTGCATACACGTGATACAAACCTTATAGCAGCTTGTGAAGACAAGATATTTAGGATACTAGCGGATAAGGATTTACTTTATAATGCAGACGGTGGTGGTAACGTGAGTGCTTCTAACAGAGTATTAGGACAAACTACCCCGTTCGTAGGCGAATATGGTATATCTAGAAATCCCGAATCTTTTGCAAGCTACGGTAATAACTTTTGGATTACAGACGCAGCTAGAGGTGTTGTTTTACAAGTTACACCTGCTAATGGACAAATAAATGAGGTTAGTTCTATGGGGCTAAAAGATCACTTTAGAGATAGATTGCATTCTGCTACTAAACTGGTAGGAGCTTATGACGATTACTCTGACTCATATATGTTATCTATGCAAGGTTACAACCAGAATGACGCGATGATTGATGCTGAGGACGCTATTAACGGCGAAACCAGCAATATAACATGGAGATACGAACCAGCTCGACAAGGATGGTCTAGTAGAGTTTCTTATATACCTGATAATGGTTTATCACTTAACAACAAGTTTTACACGTACAAAAGTGGTAGGATGTTCGTTCACAATTCGAACAACGTTCCTAGAAACCATTTTTATAATTTACCTGTTAAAGCTGACCCAGCTAACCCTGGTAGCTTTCTACCTGCGTCTTATGTATCCGAAATTGAAGTTATTTTGAACGAGAATCCTTCAGCTTTAAAAGATTACTTAACGCTAGGTTACGAAGGAACTCAAGGATGGGTAGCAATATCTATTGATACAGACAGTGAAGATCTAACTATAACCAACACATGGCCTTTTGTTAAAAAAGAAGATAAGTATTTTGCACCAATAGTTGGTCAAATACCTACTTATGGATTAACTAATGTAGGTTTAGGTAGCGTAGTCGCCGACGATGGTAGTACTGTGTTTATAAATGGATCTCAAGATAAATCAGGCATTAAAGGTTTTTACAACAAAGTAAGACTTCAGAGCGCTTTAGAAACTAAAGCAGAATTATTCGCTATAAATAGCGAGAATAAAATATCATCAAATTAAATGAAATTACAAGTACGAAAATTAATAGAAAAAGATTGGAGTCTTCTACCACAGTGGTGGGAGGCTTACGATCAAGAGCCAATTGAAAGAGACTTCCTGCCAGATAATGGTTTAGGAGGTTTTATGGTCTGTAAAGAGAATGACCCAATAGCGGCAATGTTCCTTTACACAACAAACTCTAAAACTGCAATTCCAGCTGTTGTTGTATCAGATAGATATTATAAAGACAACGACAGAAGTGACGCATTACAGTTATTAGTAGACTTCACGAAAGATTTTGCACAAGACATGGGATTTAAGTATTCTTTTGCTTGGGCTAAAACAGATGTTCTACTTGACAAGTATATAAAATCAGGTTTCATTTCAATGGGAACCAGTCACGAATTACTAATAAAACATTAAACAATGGCATCAGCAATAGGAGGAATAGTAGGAGGAGTCGGACAAATAGCCGGCTCACTAGCAGGAAGAAAAGCTAGAAAAAGAGAAGCAAAAGCCGCCCTCGCAGAACAACGTAAAGCAAAAGAAGCGTTCGATAGTTTTGAAATGAGGAATGAGTTTGCAAACGCAGAAAACGTTTTTGAAGACGCAACTATAAACCAACAAGCATCACAATTCCAAGCGCAACAAACTGACGGAGCGTTAGCCCAAGGGTTAGACGCTATCGTGGCTGGAGGCGGCGGTGGTGGAGGTGCGCAAGCAATTGCTGCAGCGGCTTTACAATCTAAACAAAATATATCTGCTGACATAGCGGGGCAAGAATCTGCTAATATGAAAGCTAGACTTCAGAACCAAGCACAACTTGATTTTCAAGAAAGAACGGGTGCGGATGATATGCAACTTAGAAACTTTGACAAAACGCAAATGCAGTTTAATACTGCTAACGCTAGAAAGATAGCTTCAGACCAAGCACAAGCGGAAGGAACTAAAATGTTAACTTCAGGTATTGGATCATTAGCTGGTGGAATTGCTGGAGCGGTACTTCCAGGATAATTAAAGGATATAAAAAGATATAAATGAAAAAGAAATTATACAAAGATAGTCCTTTAAATGCTTTAGGTCAAGGTATTAATGATCTTCTAAATTATCAAGACCTAAAACAAGCCTCTGGACAATTTGACCCAGTTGGGGAAACCTTATTTAGTTTAGGTGAAATGTTTGCGAGTAAGTCTTGGAGTGGTAAGGAAGACAAAAAACCTAGTGACGGGGCTGTAGAAGAAGCTTTAAACCAATTTACAGACTCACTACCGGATGTAGGCGATGGTATTGTTGATGTAGAGGATGTAGAGGTAGATATGTCCTACGACTGGGATATAGAAGACGACCTTGACAACATAGGTAAGATTGTGCCTGTAAAAGAAGAAGTGGTGATAGAAGAACCAGTGGATCAAAAATTAATTAAAGATCCAAAGCGTGAGGAAAATGCTTTTTATATTGGAAAAGACGCATTTAACCAGGGAGGAACTGGATTGAAAGACGCTAAAATTACTGGGAATCCAGACCCGTCTGTACAATCATCTACACCTGGCAACGAAATACTTTCTGACCAAGCTATAGAAGAAAATAAATCAGCAGTACAAAAAGGGCTTTCGCCAAAGCAGCTTGGAGATGTTGAAACAAAGACTAACCAAATTTTTGGAGGTAGTAGAATAACACCAAACGTTAAAGGAAGTGTCGGCAAACGGCTTAAAGGAGGTTCGCCTTTAGATAGAATGAATCCTGAAAAGTTGAAAGCACTTAAGGGTTTAATGTACAATACATCTAACGGGGATTCTCCTTTACGTAGAATAGCTCACATGATGAACTCGCCGTTCTTGAAGACTGACGAAGGTCCTAATTTAGAAAAGGTTGACTTTAGATATATGAAGCGTGCTACATCTACCGGAATCGGTAGTTTAGGTGGTGCTGCATCTGCAGGGTACAACTTAGTTATTGACGCTAAAAATTACGAGACTGCTGTTCAAAAAGATTATGATGAAGAGCTATCTGAAGGTATGGGTGACTTAGTGATGGAGCTGAAAACAACGAATCCTAACTATGAGCACGACATGTTTGAACTAGCTAACGGCAAAAAGAAAGAGTACGCTGATGGGTTCGCAGCTTATGCGGCAGGTGATATAGATCGCTTGACCTGGGAAAACAAGAAAATGAAACTAAAGGGTGATCTCGAAAACCACGGTAAAGCTTTAAATATAATAGCTCAAACAGATAAAAGCTTTGCTGAAGGCAAAGGTTCTGCTTTTAACACTAAAGCTAGTAACGAAAAGCTTACAGATTACTATAACACCAGGATGAAAAATCCAGACGCTTTTACGGTTAAAAATATTGACGGCGTTGATACATACGTAGGCGAAACTTTACAAGGTAAAGAAGTTAGATTACCTATCTCAATGATAGCCAGTGGTGCCGCTAGAATGCAATTAGTACCTCAATATGATATTAACAAAGCTGTTAATCAAGGATTAAAAGTAATGAAAGCTTTCACGGTAGAAGGCAAAACTGCTCTAGGATATGGTAGCAGAAATTTAAATCAAAACAATCCAGAAGAAGCTGCTCGGCTTAGAGAAATGGCTGTTGACGCAATAAAGAGAGAAATAGGGGCTGACGAAACAAGATTAAGATCTATATTAGCTGATGAACGACAACTAGGCTTCAATGAGGTTGAGCAATTGCTAGACACGGAAGGAGGGAGTAGAAACGAAAACCTACAAGGACTTTTACAACAAATGTCTGAAGAGATTTACGACGAAAGGATTTTAAATCAAGGCGGATACCAAGCAGAATCTAAAACCAGTTTTAGATCCCTACAGCCTAAACAGACCAAAGGTAGCGCTAAAGAAAGAACATCTGCTCAAATTGCAAAAGAACTAGATGCGTTGGGTAATATTGATAACAATAATTATAAACAGTTTGAAAGTCAAATATCAAAAAGTAATTTTGAAAAAGGATATAGAATTGTGCCTTTCAAGGATGGTTTGAAGATTGTAAAATACAACTTGAAAACATTAGACGCCGAGTTTGCAAGGCCATATAACAAAAAAACAATGCTAGAATTAGCCGGCGCTCAAGCAGGCACAAAACTACCTATACTAAATAAACAATAATAATGACAAAATACATTTTTAATAACGAAGAGTACACATCTGAACAAGTTCAAGATGCCGCAGAACAAAGCGGAGTAGACATTGACACGTATATTAAGGAGGCTGGCTTGGAAACCGCTTCAGACAATTTAGAATCTGATATACCGAAATTAGAGGTGGAAAAGCCAAAGGCTGTTGTAAAGGAAACTGCAAAAGCAACAGCCGATACGGGTTTGCAGTCGGAAAATGGTTTTTCGGAGCCCAAAAGTCAACTTAAAAAAGAAGACTTTTTACAAGAAAGTTTTGTTGGAAACATTCTAGGTTACGGCGAAAACGAAATAAATGCTCAAGGTGAAAAATTCACTTATGATGTTGTTGAAAAAGAAGCTGAAGATAGCACACAAAAATCAAAGGAATATATTTGGAATAATGCTAGTGATGATGACATTCTAGAGCAGCCGTGGTACGCCTTAATGGCACATCATCCAGATTTTGCTAATGATAATTTAAGCGGTGGTTTACTTAACTTATATTTTAAAAGAAAAGAAATAAAAGAAAATAAAAGGCGAGAAAGTTTGGGGGAAGGTGAGCCTTTTGAAGATAACGTTTTGCAATTTGCTAGACAAAACGGTATAAACAATTTAGACGTTGCCAGGGAAAAGCTTGAAAGACAATATGATGTAGATTCAGGTAACGCTATCGAGGTAGATGTTGAGCTTGACAGCGACCCGGGTAAATTTAAGCTTACTGAAAAAGACTATGATAAGGCTGGAAAGCTAAAAGCTGATTTAACAGTCTCTGAATCTATGAATTCTTCCTATAAAAAAATTCGGATAGAACTAGAAAAAATGATACCTTCCGCAGGGCAAGCTCTAGCTGGTACTGTTTCAAAGTATTTAGGTTCTAATGCTGTGCCAAAATCTATAACAGAAGATTTAGCTGCATACGCAACTGAGTTGGAGCGAGAAACATTATTTAACCCCACCTTTTCTTTAGTTGAGGCATTAGAAGGCAAAAGAGACAAAAATGGTGATTTAGTAGCAGGCGCGGCAGTGGTAGGCGCTGGTTTAAATTTAGCTACAACAATGATACCTGCTGTTTTAACAAAAGGTCGTAGTTTAGCTCCTCAAATAGCTATGCCTATGATTTCTGAGTACAACAAAGCTCAAGCTGAAGCTAAAGGTATGGATATTGTTGAATACTACGAAGGTGGTAATGTTGATATATCAACACCTTTAATGTATTCGCTACCCGCAATAGGCCTAGAAAAGCTAGGTTATAAAGGTATAAATAAGGCTATAATTGCCGCTGCTGGTAAAAACAAAGCAGCAGCTACTACAGCTAAAGCCTTATCAAGTATGGGTACTGAAGCTTGGACGGAATGGTTGCAAACAGGCATTGAATCATTTAGCAGCGCTAAAGGATCAGACGCTTCAGATGAAGAAGCTGCTACTCTAGCTGCCCAAACAATGTTTTCAGAAGAAGGTTTAGAAAGCGCTTTGCAAGGGGCAGTTGGTTCCGGTGTTACAATTGGAGTTGGCGGAGTTGGTAGAAAAACACTAAAAGCATTAAGGGCCACTAGAGCCGGGGCCGACGTGCAAGGTATTGAAGAAGATGTGAACCTTATTGAAAGTCTTAGAATTAAAAAAGCAGAGGCTACGGACAAAGATGTTATAGATGGCATTGAACAACAAATACAAGAAACTAAAGAACGTTTAAAATATAGAGTAACTAAAGGTAATGGACTAATAGATTCTTTAGGTGAGAATGAAATTGATGAAATAGCATCAATGAGCGACCTAGCTACTTTGCAACAAAAAAGAGTTCTTGAAATAAAAAACAAGCTTGATGCTAATGAAATAACTGAAGAGGAATATAGTTCCGCTTACGAAGGTTTTAAGTCTTCTTATGTAAAAGCTAAAAACAGAATAAAAGGAATTGTTGAAGAAGCAGAGCAAAGAACTCCTGAAGATGTATCTGAAAGAACTGTTAAAAATGCAGATGCTATTAACAATGCGTTCAACAGTGAAACAATGCAACGAGTAGACGAGAAGACTGGTAAAAAAGGGCTAACAGCAAAAGGTCTGGAGTTTTTTCATGATGTGCTTGTTCCAAACATGTCCGACTTAGTTACAGCTATAGCTAATCGTAAGTTTAGAGAGAATAAGGAATTTGGTGAATCAAAATATAAAAAAGAGGATTTTATTGCAGATTTACTTTATGCACCTGAAAGAAATAAAGCTTCTTCGCTTATTGGACTATTAACTAGTTTTAATCCTGAAAAAAATAAGTTTTTAACTAAATATATAACAGACTTTTTTGAGGATAGGTCTAAAAGAATCCTAGAAGAACGTGTTGGTTCACAAGCTACAATTGGTGGTACTAGTATAGATACCCAAGAAGCCCGCGAATTAGCTGGTGAGGATATTGATGTTGAAGTATCTTCAACTAAAGGTCCCCGATTTGCTAAAAAATTAGGCTTGTCAGATGAACTTATTAATAAAGTACGTAATGCAGCTAAAAAAGGTTTATCTACTGCTAAAAAAGTTGATGACAAAAAGTTTTTAAGTGATCTTGTAAATACTATAAACAACGAAATATTTAATGACATTCGTAACTTAATACCTAAGCCAAAAGGACGTGAGGCTTTTATGGAACAATTTGCGGGAACTATATGGGATGCAATGCCTCAAAGCTCAATGGCTAAAGCTACACGTAATGAAACTTTTCAAAGCTGGGGAATAGAAGCTCCTACTAAAGAAGCGTTTATTGATTATTTCCTAGGTAGAGACCAAGAAGGATTGGGTGAGAGCACTATTAATGATCGCGCTAAAAAGCAATTACCTCAGTACCTAGCTAAAGCTATTGGAGCAGAGTACGCTCAAGATTTATTAGAAAATGACGCTGATACCCGTGAAAGGTTTGGTTTAACGCAAAAACAAGAAGTTGAAGTTGCTGCTGACGAAATACAAGGCAAAACAAAAGAAGAGCGTGAATTACAAAATACTGCGCCTAAAGAATTAGAGGAATTAAGAAGATTAGCGGATGAGGGTAACGCTGGTACTATTAATGAAATACTAGGTGGAGAAAGGGTTTCAGTAGATAATACTAATTCTGAAAATAATTATGAAAACCTAACAAAAAGACAAAAAGCTATACTTAATTTTGTTAAAATAGCAAAAATACCAAGTATACTTTTACAAAAAGCTGGTTTTGCAAGCCCCGGGGCAGAATATACTACAAGAAATGGTGTAACATATTACAAATTAAAGAACGGAAAAGAGGTTAAAAAAGGTACTCCAGAATTTAAAAAAGCCCAAGAGGAGAACTTAATTTTGCCGCGACAGAAAAAAGGGGGGTTATTTTCATCTACTAATGATGGTTTTCTTAAACAAGCTATGGAAATAGCTAAAGAAAACGATAAATTATATCCTGAATTAAGCTTAAAAAGAGTAAGAATACCTAGAGGCACCAGGCTCGATAAGAATTTCTTAAAAAAGCATGCTCAGAGGGCCAAGCAAAACATGGACGTCTTAATAACTTCCATGAAAATTCTTACTGATGCTGTGCATAAGCACAATTTGCCCCTTGAAGATGCTTTTTTGTTTATTGCGTCAGGCTACCAAGCGACAGATGGTTTTATAAAAGCCGCCGCTCCTTTTAAGTATATTTCAAAAAGTTTTGCATACGGAAGAAGTTTAAAGCAAGTAATTGGTGAAGAATACAGAGAAGAGCACCAACCACCAGCTTCTTATATAGGTAAAATTATGATGTGGGCTATTAAAAACAATAGAGCTGATTTAATAGAACCTTTTATAAGAAAAAATTATTACCAAACTCAACTTTCAAAAGCCGATGATCAAAAAATAGATGATGCAAAGCTTGATTCAGGAATGCCTAAAGGCTATCTTATTTTTGAAAACCCAATAATAAGGATGGCTGAATCTGGCGTAAACCTTAATGACCAGCTTAACATAGAAACAGGACAAACAATGGCTCAGGAATTTGATGCAGAAAGTGCAGAAACACCTGACGCTATTGCAGCATCTAATGAAGTTGTAAAAGAAAAAGTAGAGGATAATATTGAAACTTTAATCGATAGAGCAATAGGCAAGCTAGAAGATTATTTAGGACCAAAAGGAGCTCTACAAGCTAACTTTGCTGCTGTACCTATAAATATATTAATTGGTGGATTAAGAGCTACTAAACTAGCTTATAAAGGCTCTAAAAGCCTTGCTAAAGCGCTTGAAGCTGGGTATAAAAAAGTACAAGACTATATGTCTCAGCAAGAGTGGTTAGATTTTGCTAAACAAGCTGTAACTGAGGTTAAGAAAGAGAAGACAGGTGCAACAATCGCGTTAGCTATTGCAAATGAAAATGCGATTAAAAACGAACAAAACCGTCAGAACAAAATTAAAACACTCAAGGATGCAGGTGTGTATAGCAAATCTGATGACAGCAAAACAAGTAAGGAGCTTAATGAAAAACTAGCAGCAGAAGATTCTAAAATAAAAGAGTCTAATCGCACAGAGGGAATGGAGCGTAATTTCCGTAAAATTTTAAATAATAAAAAATCTACAGGAAAACGCCCATCTAAATGGTTCATACCATCTAATGCTGAGGATATAAAAGGATTGTTATATGCTTTTTTACCTAGTGGAGAAGCTGGAGTTGCAGCTAAAAAGTTTTTTAATTCAACAATATTAAAACCTTACTCAGATGCTGTTGCAGCTGCAGAAGCTGAAATACTTCAGTTGTCTAAAAAGTTTGTACAAATAAAGGAACAAGCAAAGGTTAAATTAGATAATAACATTGAAGGCACACCTTATACAATTGGTGATGCAATTAAAGTTTACAACTGGGTAAAAGCTGGTGTTGACGTTGACGTTCTCAAGCAAGAATATTTAGATAGAATGATTGGTGCTGTTGAAGCGAACGCAGAAGCTAAGTACTTAGCAGATGAAATAGCAGCTAATTATGACATAGCTTATAACAATAATTGGCGAGGAGTTCCGCTTAATAAATCTATTTACGACGCTATTCAACAGGGGACTAGAACAAAACACCTAGAAGTATTTTCTCAGAATATTGATGCAATATTTAATAAAGATAACCTGCAGGAAATAGAGAATGTTTTTGGGAAAAATTTTGTTCAAGCATTGCAGAATAGTTTAAAACGTATGCAATCGGGTCGTAACAGGGTTTCAACAGATGCGCAATCTAATAAGTTTTTAAGTTGGATTAACAAGTCTGTTGCAACAACGATGTTTTTTAATAGTCGCTCCGCCGTGTTACAGCTTTTATCTTCGTTAAACTTTATTGGACAAAAAGATAATAATTTATTTAAAGCTACTGCTGCTTTTGCTAATCAGAAGCAATGGCAAGAGGATTACAATAAACTATGGAATAGTGATTACCTTTCTAATCGTAGAGATGGTGCTAAGTTTGATGTACTTGCTGATGAAATTGCAGAAGATCAAGAATCTTTTTTAAATAAGCTTTTACAGAAAGGTTTTTTACCAACAAGATACGCGGATAGTTTTGCTATTGCTTTAGGAGGTGCTGCTTTTTATCGTAATAGAGTAAACGCTTTGATTAAAGAGGGGATGAGTAAAGAAGATGCAGAAACGCAAGCTTTAAAAGACTGGCAAGATTCTGCTGAAGAAACTCAACAGTCCTCTGATCCTTCTAAAATTTCCGAAATACAAGCGTCGTCTATTGGTAAAATAATTTATGCTTTCGCTAATACACCTTTTCAATATGCACGTAAAGGGAAAAGGCTGCTGCAAGATGTAGCGTCAGGAAGGTCTAAAGCTGAAGGCGGAATGAATCAAGTGCGTAAAGACTTGCAATCTGTATTTTATTATACTGCAGGCCAAGCAATGTTGTTCAACGCCCTGCAAACTGCTTTGTTTGCTTCCATGTTTAGCGATGATGAAGAAGATAAACTTGAGGAAAAAACTATTACTGCTATTGAAAGAATTTTAACTTCTTATGCTAAATCACTTGGTAATCCAGGAGCTGTTATTGGTTCAATATATTCTGTATTAGCAGAAGCCAATGAACAAATAGAAAAAAGAGGTAGAATTGATAACGCTTACAAACTAGCTTTAGAAGCAACCGCAATATCTCCACCGCTTAATACTAAGCTAAAAGATATTGTTGCTATTGGTAATATATATAAATATAACCATAAGCAAATTGAAAAAGATCCTTTTGAAGTTAAGCTAGATAATCCTGTTTTAGAAATAGCTGGTAACGTAGCGTCATTTGCTGGGTATCCATTAGACAGAGTTATTAGAAAAGCCCAAAATTTAGAAGCAGTAATGAACGAGCAAACAGAAGCTTGGGAGAAAGTGTTTTTAACTTTAGGATGGAGCAAATGGGAATTAGGAATTGATGTAGATAAGCGTAAGTCTAAAAAAACCAGGGGCTTAGATGGATTAGAAGGTTTAGATTTAAAGGATATACCTAAATTAGACTTAGAATCTATGCAGGGTTTAGATTTAAAAGATATACCTAAGCTTAAAGATACTGCGTTAAATAGATTAGAAAATGGAGTTGCCGGTAAAGCTAATAATGACGGAACCATAGAGATTGATCCTAATTTATCACCAGTAGAACGCGAAAAAACTATCGCGCATGAAGAGAAGCATATGGCGGATATGAAAAGTGGTAAGCTTGCATATAATGATAATTATGTTACTTGGAATGGCAAGAAATATGAGCGTAAAGATGGTAATATAATTTACAAAGGGAAAGCATTAATAGAAGGCGATCCAAATTTACCGTGGGAAAAAGTTGCATATGCAGCAGAACCTTCCACGAGCGCTGTAAAGCGAAAACTATACTAAATAAAAAAGGGGACCCCATAATTGGAGTCCCCTTTTTATTTTTTATACCTCTACCTATTCATTAAAATTACAGTTATAATTACTGCAAGAACTGGACCAACGAAGCCCCAGACTTTTAAGAATTTAATCACATTGTTTTCTTCAGTTGTGTAAATGTGATCGTCTGTATTTAAATCGATAGCTTCAAGTTGTTCTTTAACTTGATCTTCTAATTCTTTAATACGTAATTTTGCGTCTGCAAATGTAAACTTTTTAGCCATAATAATGTTTAATTAATTAATTTTATCCGTCGCAGCTTAAACAATCTGGATCCATTGCAGCTGCCGCAATATCACCTCTTAATACAGATTCGGTACGTGTATAGTATAACGTTTTAACACCACGCTTCCATGCTTCCATATGAACAGCATTCATCCATTTAGGAGTAGCTTCAGAAGGGAAAGCTAAATTTAGACTAACAGATTGATCTATATAGTCCTGTCTAATCCCCGCCTGTTTTACTAATTCTAATTGATTGATTTCTTTAAATGTTTTAAATACATTCTTTACTTTTTCGTAATCTTCCGCATACTCTTGGGTAAGTCTTCCTGAGTGATCGTAAAACCATCCATCGAGTTCTTTAATGTCTTGAATGGATCCACCATCT
>Ga0257120_1000985_pt1 | contig 19733 bp, 20 predicted proteins | sample SI106_10metaG_FD_190153 | JGI IMG/M metagenome (GOLD analysis project Ga0257120, IMG submission 190153) | Marine microbial communities from Saanich Inlet, British Columbia, Canada - SI106_10 | ecosystem: Environmental > Aquatic > Marine > Inlet | place: Canada: British Columbia | collected... | reverse complement strand
GTAAACTTCCAGATACTCTCCAACCCAGAGTTTTTGGCAGAGGGTACCGCCATGAGAGATTTGGCCATGCCAGATAGGGTGCTTATTGGAGGTAACCAGACCAAAGAAGGGAAAGATGCTATTGCCGCCTTGGTGGATGTATACAGCTCATGGGTTGCTAAAGAAAACATTTTAACAACCAATTTATGGTCTTCAGAGCTGTCTAAGCTTACTGCAAATGCTTTTCTGGCGCAGCGTATATCTTCTATCAACTCTTTGTCTGCCCTTTGTGAGGCTACGGGAGCTAACGTATCAGAGGTTGCAAAAGCCATAGGTATGGATTCTAGAATTGGCCCTAAATTCCTTCAGGCTTCTGTAGGCTTTGGAGGTTCTTGTTTCCAGAAAGATATTTTAAACTTGGTGTATATATCAAAATCTTTAGGGTTACAAGAAGTTGCAGAGTATTGGCATCAAGTGATTTTGATGAACAATTACCAGAGAGATCGTTTTGTTAAAAACATGATAAAGATCATGTATAACACAGTATCTGGTAAAACCATTGCTTTTTTGGGTTGGGCTTTTAAAAAAGATACCAACGATACCAGAGAATCTGCCGCAATTTATGTTGCAGACATGCTTATAGAAGAGCAGGCTACCATCAAGGTGTATGATCCTAAAGTTACCTCTACCCAAATGCTGAATGATCTTAATTATTTAAACACGCGACTAGAGAAAGAGAACGCAACGTATTTGCAAACAACTACCGACCCATATAAAGCCCTAGAGGGTGCACATGCAGTGGCTGTTCTTACCGAGTGGGATGAGTTTAAAAGCTACAATTGGCAGGCTATCTATGATAGTATGCAAAAACCCGCCTTTGTCTTTGATGGGCGTAATATTCTAGATAAACAAAAACTGGAGGCTATAGGTTTTGTATATACGGCAATAGGGAGTTAATTATGGAATCAAAAAAAATACTTGTTACTGGAGCTGCAGGTTTTATTGGTTATCACTTATGTGAAGCGCTTATAAAACAAGGTCACAGGGTTATAGGGCTAGATAACATTAACGACTACTATGATGTTAATTTAAAGTATGCCCGCCTGAGTGAGCTAGGCATACAAAAGGAAGCTGCAACGGTATTTGCAGAAATATCCCAGAGTACACTGCACGGCCCTAACATGCAATTTATCCGGCTCAATCTTGAAGATAGAGGCGCATTGCCAAAATTATTCAAGACATTTAATTTTGACATGGTTTGCAACCTAGCCGCGCAGGCTGGTGTAAGGTACTCCATAGAAAATCCAGAAGCCTATATTGATAGTAATGTTACTGGCTTTTTAAATATTTTAGAATGTTGCCGCCGCCACAATGTTAAACGTCTAGTATATGCATCAAGCTCTAGTGTGTATGGTAATAGTGATAAAATACCATTTGAAGAAACTACAAATGTGGATACCCCTATAAGTTTGTATGCAGCCACAAAAAAAAGCAATGAGCTAATGGCGCATACCTACAGCCATTTATATGAAATTGAGACCATAGGCTTACGTTTTTTTACTGTCTATGGCCCTTGGGGCAGGCCAGATATGGCTATGTTTTTATTTACAGATGCCATTATAAACAATAAACCCATAAATGTGTTTAATGAGGGTAAGCTCTCTAGAGATTTTACGTACATAGATGATATTGTGGATGGCGTTGTTAATACCCTTATAAGAGATTCTAATAATGATAGCTTATACAAACTCTATAATATCGGTAACGGAAAGCCAGTGCAGTTACTAGATTTTATAGAATCTTTAGAAAAAGTGCTAAATACTACTGCCATAAAAAAAATGTTACCCATGCAAGCGGGTGATGTACATCAAACTTTTGCAGACACCACGAGCTTAGAGCGAGATTATAATTACAAACCACAAATTGCTGTAGATAAAGGAATCAAAGCCTTTGTGTTGTGGTATAAAGGTTTTTATAAGGGCTAACTATGGATTTGTTTAAAAAACTTAAAATATCAAAAAGACATATAGCTAAATCTTTATCTTGGAGATGTATAGGTACCATTGATACCTTTATTTTTGCATGGCTCATAACTGGAGATATAACAGAGGGAATAAATCTTTCTGGAATCACAACAATCACGAAACTTGTTTGGTATTATATCCATGAACAGTTTTGGTTTAAATCCAGTATGGCAGAATCTAACAAAAGGCATATTGTCAAAACCTTTTCATGGCGTTTTGTTGGTACCATAGATACTGTTCTTTTCGGTTGGATACTAACGGGCAACCCACTAATTGGTCTTAAAATTGGTCTTTTTGAAACACTTTCAAAAATGCTATTGTATTTTGGGCATGAAAAATTATGGTATAAAATTAATTTTGGTTTGGATAAAAGAATCAAAGCCAGAAGATTAGAAAATATTAAATCACAAAGAACAATTAAGTAATCATGAGTTTTCACACTGTAAAGCACGACTATAAAACTACCAAAACCCAGCGTGAGAATTTGCACGGGCACAAATCCTATTTGCTATGGTTTACAGGCCTCTCTGGCTCTGGCAAATCTACCCTGGCCAATTTGGTAGAGATGGCGCTGCACCAGCAAGGACTCTCTACTTATATCCTAGATGGAGATAACATCCGCCAAGGCATAAATAAAGACTTAAGCTTCGAGCCCCAGGACCGCACAGAGAATATACGCCGCATTGCAGAGATTTCAAATCTAATGCTAGATGCAGGGGTTTTAACTCTCGCCGCTTTTGTATCACCCTATATAAAAGATAGAGAGGCTGTAAAACAAATTGTAGGTCCAGATAAATTTATAGAAATATATGTAAGCACTTCTCTTGCAGAGTGCGAACGGCGAGATGTAAAAGGGCTTTATAAAAAAGCAAGAGCTGGAGAAATTAAAAATATGACGGGTATTTCTGCGCCATACCAGGCGCCAATACATCCAGATCTAGAAGTTGTTACTGATGGGCAACCTATTGAACAAAGTGTAAAAACCATCCTAGAATTTATAAATAAAAAGTTAAAACCAAGCACATGAGTAATTATGTAATCAATCATTTAAGAGAGTTAGAATCTGAGGCTATTTTTGTAATACGTGAAATTGCAGCCCAGTTCGAGAATCCTGTATTATTATTCTCTGGAGGGAAAGACTCTATACTATTAACTCATTTGGCTAAAAAAGCTTTTTATCCCGCCAAAATACCCTTCCCGCTTATCCATGTAGATACGGGGCACAATTTCCCTGAAACCATCGCATTTAGAGACACGCTAGTTAAAAAGCTAGGGGTACAGCTTATTGTAGGATCTGTACAAGAGGCCATAGATACAGGCCGCGCCAAAGAAGAAACAGGCGCTGATGCCTCTAGAAACGCATTACAAATAGTCTCGTTGCTAGACACCCTAGAGAAACACAAAGTAGATGCTGCTATGGGCGGTGCAAGACGCGATGAAGAAAAGGCAAGAGCCAAAGAGCGTTTTTTCTCACACCGTGATGAGTTTGGACAGTGGGATCCTAAAAACCAACGTCCAGAATTATGGAATTTATTTAACGGCCTTAAAAATTATGGAGAGCACTTTAGAGTATTTCCTATTTCAAACTGGACGGAGATGGACGTTTGGGAATATATTAAACTAGAAAATATAGAGCTGCCTTCTCTCTATTTTTCTCACAAGCGAGATTGTGTAGTACGAGATGGTATTATTTTGGCAAACTCTGAGTTTATTAAATTAAAACCAGGGGAGCATGTGGTAAACATGACCATCCGCTACCGTACCTGTGGTGATATGCCTATAACGGGCGCTGTAGAATCCCAGGCAGATGATTTAACCAAGATTATTGAAGAAATTGCTATTACAAGAACCACCGAGCGCGGCGGACGCGCAGATGATAAACGAGCAGAAACTGCCATGGAAGATCGTAAAAAACAAGGTTATTTTTAGACAAAAAATTTAAAAAAAATTATGGAAAATCAAAATATAGAATTATTACGCTTTACCACCGCAGGTAGTGTAGATGACGGTAAAAGCACCCTTATTGGAAGGCTGTTGTATGACAGTAAATCTATCTTTCAAGACCAACTAGATGCCGTAGAAGCTTCTAGTAAGAACAAAGGCTTTGATTATGTAGATCTATCTTTACTTACAGATGGGCTTAAATCTGAGAGAGAACAAGGTATTACCATAGATGTAGCCTACCGTTATTTTGCAACACCCAAACGTAAATTTATTGTAGCAGATACACCCGGCCACATTCAGTATACCCGTAATATGGTAACAGGCGCCTCTACTGCCAACTTGGCTATTATACTCATAGATGCCCGTAAAGGCATGCTAGAGCAAACACACCGCCACTCATTTATTGCCTCTTTACTGCGTATCCCGCACGCCATTGTGTGTGTTAATAAAATGGATTTGGTAGATTACAGTGAAGATGTGTATGATACTATTGTCTCAGATTTTAAAGCATTTGCCTCAAAGCTAGAAATTAATGACATACAGTTTATTCCTATTTCGGCCCTTAAAGGAGATAACGTAGTAAACAAATCTGAACATATGGATTGGTACCAGGGCAGCACCATGATGTATCACCTAGAGACAGTGCATATCTCTAGTGATTACAACCATATAGATTGCCGTTTCCCGGTACAATCTGTGATACGGCCTCACACCCTAGATAATCAAGACTTTAGAGGTTTTGCAGGGCGTATAGACGGAGGAGTGTTTAAACCCGGAGATAGGGTTAAAACCTTGCCATCTGGTTTTGTATCTACCATTAAAACCATAGAGCTTAATGGAGAGCAAATTGAAGAAGCCTTTGCGCCTATGTCTGTAACCATGACGCTCAAAGATGAGATAGACACCAGCCGCGGAGACATGATTGTACGCGAGAGTAACGTCCCAGAAATTGGCCAAGACCTAGAAGTACTAGTTGCTTGGATGAGCAGTAACCCCTTGCAGGCGCGTACCAAAGTAGTTATAAAACACACCACCAACCAGTGTATGGCAATGGTAAAAGAATTAAAATACAAGGTAGACATCAACACCCTTCACCGTATAGAGGGTATAGATAAAATAGCCATGAATGATATTGGGCGTATCTCATTGCGTACATCTAAGCCGCTCTTTTATGACGTTTATAAAAAAAATCGTCAAACAGGTAGCATCATTATCATTGATGAGCAAACCAATGAAACCATTGGAGCGGGGATGATTATATAATAATGAAACAGCAATTAACTACAGCAATTACCGCAGCTTTAGAAGCCGGCAAAGCTATACTAGAAATTTACCATTCTGGAGCCTTTGATTTAGAGATTAAAGGAGATAACTCCCCTTTAACTAAGGCAGATATAGCCTCTCATAACGTCATTATGTCTTTCTTAGAGACTACAGGCATTCCTGTATTATCTGAAGAGGGTAGAGACATCCCATATAAGGAGCGTAAAGATTGGAAGCAACTCTGGATTGTAGATCCAATAGATGGCACTAAAGAATTTATAAAACGCAATGGAGAATTTACAGTTAATATTGCTCTTATAGAAAACCAAATGCCTCTAATTGGAGTTATTTTTGTTCCTGTAACGGGTGAATTGTATTTTTCTAGCAAAGAAATAGGCGCTTTTAAAGTGAACGTGAATCTTGAAGCTTTTGATGTTGAGTCTTTACTGTCAAAGGCCAATAAATTACCTTTGCAAAGAAAAGATAAAACATTTAGGGTGGTTGCCAGTAGATCTCATATGTCTCCAGAGACAGAGGAGTATGTGCAGCAGATGCGTGATATCCATGGAGAGGTGAAATTAATCTCAAAAGGTAGTTCTTTAAAACTCTGTATGGTGGCAGAGGGTACTGCCAATTGTTACCCTCGTTTTGCGCCTACTATGGAGTGGGACACCGCAGCAGGACAAGCCATTTGTGAGCATGCAGGATTTGAGGTGATAGATTGGGACACCAAGAAAAACATGTTGTATAATAGAGATGAGTTGTTAAATAATTGGTTTTTAGTAACAAAAATATGAAGAAAATTTTAATCACAGGTGGGGCAGGTTTTATAGGCTCTCACTTAGTTAGACTATTTGTAAATAAATATTCAGCCTATCATATCTATAACTTAGATGCGCTAACCTATGCTGGTAATCTAGAAAATCTAAAAGATTTAGAGTCTAAAGAAAACTATACTTTTTTACACGGTGATATTACAGATGAGGAGTATATCAACTCCATTTTCACAAAACACCGTTTTGACAATGTAATACATTTGGCTGCCGAATCTCACGTAGATAGATCTATCACAGATCCTTTAGGTTTTGCTAAAACAAATATACTGGGCACCATGATTTTACTCAATGGGTTTAAAGAGTTGCATAAAAGTAATTGGGAAAATAAACGTTTTTATCATGTAAGTACAGATGAGGTATATGGCTCATTAGGTGAAACTGGCCTATTTAAAGAAACAACCTCTTATGACCCTAACTCTCCCTATTCTGCCTCAAAAGCTAGCTCAGACCATTTTATACGTGCCTATGGCGAGACCTATGGGTTGCCATATGTGATTACCAATTGCTCTAACAATTACGGGCCACAACAATTTCCAGAAAAGTTAATACCTTTATTTATTAATAACATTTTAAATGACAAGGCGTTACCTGTTTACGGAGATGGTAATTACACTAGAGATTGGTTATACATAATAGATCACGCCATTGCCATAGATTTGGTATTTCATGAGGGTAAAAATCATGAGACCTATAATATTGGCGGTTTTAATGAGTGGAAAAACATTGATTTGGTGAAAATTTTATGCCAACAAATGGATGAAAAATTGAAGCGTGCAGCAGGCACAAGTGAAAAATTAATTAAATACGTTAAGGATCGGCCAGGTCATGATTTACGCTATGCCATTGACGCCTCAAAAATTAATAAAGAATTAGGATGGAGTCCAACAGTTACTTTTGAAGAAGGTTTATCTGAGACTATCGATTGGTATCTTTCTAATGAAGAATGGCTTAATAGTGTTACTTCCGGCAGCTATCAAAATTATTATAAATCTCAATACCTATAACAGATGAAAGGAATTATACTAGCAGGTGGGTCAGGAACCCGGTTATACCCGATCACAAAAGGAACCTCAAAACAATTATTGCCTATCTATGATAAGCCAATGATTTACTATCCTTTATCTGTACTTATGTTAGCGGGTATTAAAGAAATACTTATTATTTCTACACCCACAGATTTACCAAATTTTGACCGTCTTTTGGGTGATGGTCAAGAATTGGGAATAGAGCTTCATTACAGAGAGCAGCCCTCTCCAGATGGTTTGGCACAAGCCTTTATTATTGGAGAAGACTTTATTGGCAATGATGATGTGTGTTTGGTGCTTGGGGATAACATTTTTTACGGTCATGGATTTACCGATTTATTGGCAAAATCACTTGCCAATGTAAAACAGGAACAAAAAGCAACTGTTTTTGGGTATTATGTGAGTGATCCTGAACGTTATGGAGTTGTAGATTTTAATAAGCAAGGAGAAGCATTGTCTATAGAGGAGAAACCAACCAACCCAAAAAGTAATTATGCGGTAGTTGGCCTTTATTTTTACCCTAACTCTGTGGTAGAGATTGCAAAAAATATAAAACCTAGCCATCGAGGTGAGCTAGAGATAACCACCGTAAATCAAGAATATTTAAACCGTGGTGATCTAAAAGTAGAGCTTATGGGGAGAGGTTATGCATGGCTAGATACCGGCACCCATGACTCACTAATTGAAGCCTCAAATTATATCAGGACCATAGAAAGCCGCCAAGGATTAAAAGTAGCTTGTCTAGAGGTGATTGCTTGTAAGATGGGCTACATTTCGAAACAACAACTTTTAAAACTTGCTGAACATTTAAAAAAGAACGGTTATGGCCAATATTTAATAGAGAGAGCAAAAGAATTATAATGAAGTTTACAAGATTTAAAATACCAGATGTTATTTTGTGTGAGCCAGAGGTTTTTGGAGATGACCGCGGTTATTTTGCTGAAACTTTTAGGCAAGATAAGTTGGATTCTTTTTTAGGTTTTAATATTAATTTTTGCCAAGACAATGAGTCTAAATCATCTTTTGGCGTATTAAGAGGTTTACATTATCAGTTAGCGCCCCATGCTCAAACAAAACTCGTCAGAGTAATAAGCGGTATTGTTTTAGATGTTGCTTTAGATATAAGACAAGGCTCACCAACTTTTGGACAACATATTGCCGTAGAGTTAAGTTCAGAAAACAAAAAACAACTCCTTGTACCACGAGGATTTGCACATGGTTTTGTGGTACTCAGCAAAGAGGCCACTTTTGCCTATAAAGTAGACAATTATTATGCGCCAGAGTGCGATAGAGGTATTGCATTCAATGATGAAAGTTTAGGAATTAATTGGAAAATTAATTCAGATAAATTACAATTATCACCAAAAGACCTTAAACAGCCCTTGTTTAAAAACGCAGATTACTTTAACTATGTAAATAATTTATATGCATAACATACTTGTAACTGGTGGTAACGGACAGCTAGGCTCAGAGCTAAAGGAAATAGCTCCGAATTATCAAGATTATAACTTTTTGTTTACTGATGTTAAAGATTTAGATATTACAAATTATTTTGCTGTAGCAGGTTTTATTCAAAGTAATAACATCACCGTTATTATTAACTGCGCTGCCTATACCGCAGTAGATAAAGCAGAGTCTGAACCTGAACTTGCAGATGCAATTAACCATCTCGCGGTAGCTAATTTTTCAGAAATAGCAAAAAAAAACAATATCAAATTGGTTCATATATCTACAGATTATGTGTTTGATGGTACCAACCACAAACCCTATGTAGAGACAGATACTCCAAACCCACAATCTGTATATGGCAAAACAAAATTGGAAGGGGAACTAGCAATGCAGCAAATAAACCCTGCAAATTCTATTATTATTCGTACCTCCTGGGTGTATTCTAAATATGGTAATAATTTTGTGAAAACCATGCTACATTTGGCTGAGACTAGAGATGAGATAAGTGTGGTTGCTGATCAAATAGGATCACCCACCAATGCTGCAGATTTAGCTGAGGCTATTTTAAATATCTTACCACAAGTAAGTAATGAAACTGTAGAATTGTTTCACTATTCCAATGAAGGGGTCTGTAGTTGGTATGATTTTGCAAACTTCATTTTTAAAGCTAATGAATTAAAAGTTATTGTGCGCGCATTAGAAAGTACAAAGTATCCAACACTTTCCAAAAGACCATACTATTCTGTTCTAAACAAAAACTTAATTAAAAGTTATTTTGGAATTGAGATTCCTTATTGGACTGAGTCATTAAACACACTTAAATAAATTATAATTTTAAAAATAAATCTAAAAATCAAGTAAATCTTTAAATGACTTCATTAAAAGAAAAAACATTAAAAGGTACACTTTGGACTCTAATTGAACAATTTAGTGGGAAAGCTTTTGGGTTTATAATCCAAATTTATTTAGCCCGATTGTTAATGCCTGAAGATTATGGCTTAATCGCCATGGTAGTCATATTTATTGGTATTGGAACGAGCATTATGGAATCTGGTTTTGGGCAATCTCTGATAAGAACAAAAAAACCATCCGAAGCTGATTTTTCATCTGTTTTTTACATCAACATTTTAATGTCAATTGCTGTATATATTCTTATTTATATTACAGCACCTTTTGTTTCAGATTTTTATGACGAAAGCTCATTAACATTTATATTAAGGGTTTTAGCTTTAATAATAGTAATTAGGTCATTTTATTTAGTGCAGCAAACTATAATGACAATTAATTTGGATTTTAAAAAACAAATGATCGTTAATTTAATTTCTACTATTATTGGCGGTTGTACTGCTACACTTATTGCTTTTCAAGGTTATGGAGTTTGGGCATTAGTTTTTATGCAACTTATATCAAATTCTTTAATGGCATTATTATTTTGGTATTTTGGTAAATGGAAACCCAAACGAATTTTTGATTTAGATAGAGTTAAGCATCATTTTAGTTTTGGTTATAAATTAATGCTTAACACATTTGTTAATAGTATCTGTAATTATATTTTTGATATTGTAATCGGTAAATTTTATTCTTCTTCAATTCTCGGCTTTTATAATAGAGCCTCAACTTACCAGAAATTTCCAACCATCTTGCTTGGCAGATCTATTAATAGAGTAACATACCCAATGTTTTCAAAATTAACAGACAGTAAAATACAAATGAAACAAGCTCTTAAGCGAATAAATAAATTAGTTATTTATGTGTATACGCCTTTTATGTTTCTTTTAATTTTTAATGCAAAACAAATAATAGTTATTCTTTTAACAGAAAAATGGCTACCTGTTGTTCCTATATTTCAGATCCTATGTTTAGGAGGTTTACTACAACCTATACAATACTATAACACTAATATTATAAAATCATTAGGTGATTCTGCTTTATTATTAAAAATCAACTTTTTTTCAAGACTATTTACTGTCATTGGATTATTTGTAATCATTAATTACGGCTTTTACCATTTAATAGCTTTTCAAGCTATTAGTATGGTATTAGTAACTTTTTGTTTTATGTGGTATAGTGGTCTAAAAATAAATTATAATCTATTAGAGCAATTTAAAGATATACTGGTCGATTTGTCTATCAGTTTTCTTATTAGTGTTTTATGTTTTTACATGAATAATATTTTAAATTTATCTAATGTATGGTCTCTTATATTTTATTCTGTATGTTTTTTAATTTTGTATATAGTATTTAGTGATCTTTTTAAATTAGAGTCCTATACTTTCATAAAAAATTTAGTAACAAATGACCTATTAAGAAAAATCAAGAAATGAAAAGATTCCTTAGAATTTATAAACGAAGGTTTTCTATTTTATTCAGAAGAATCAGAAACCTAAACAAAACAAGAGTTGTTGTTTTAGGTGATAGCCATACAACAATATTTAATTATATTAATAAGCACTATAAAATTAAATATTATTTTGAAGTGGGTTCTGTTTCTGGAGCTACAGCTATAGGAGCAGTTAATCCAAACTCAAAAACTAACGCATTAAATGTTTTTAGAAAAAAAATTAATAGAACCTCAAAAAAAGCAACAATTATAATGCAACTTGGTGAGGTGGATTGTGGTTTTGTGATATGGTTTTTAGCACAAAAAAAACAAACCTCTATTGAAGAACAGTTTAATAAATCTATTAATAATTACAAAAACTTTATTGTAAATGAACTTATAAACAAGGGATTCAATAAAATAATAATAATGTCGGCTACTTTACCAACTTTAAAAGAAAATGTTGCAGGTATAGGTGAAATAGCTAATTTGAGAAAAGAAGTAACTGCAAGTCAAAAGGAAAGAACAAAAATAACTTTAGATTATAATAAATCTTTAAAAGAGTTTTCAAGTCATCACGGTGAAATTACTTTTCTTGATACAGATGATATTTTATTAGGAGAAAATGGGATTATTAAAGATGAATTTTTGAACAATGATCCATTAGATCATCACAATGATGCAATTAGATATTCTAAAATAATAATAGAAAAACTCAAAAAAGATAATTACAAAATATTCAAATGTTAAAAACACCTAATTTATTTATCGTTGGTGCACCTAAATGTGGTACTACATCCTTACATTATTATTTAAACCAACATCCAGATATTTTTCTATGTAAACCTAAAGAACCTAATTACTACAATACAGATTTAATTAGGACAAATAGAATAAAAAGAGAAGACTATTTTGCATTGTTTGATAACGATAATGCAAAATATATTGGTGAAGCAACACCTCTATATTTAATGTCGAAGGATGCACCCATAAATATTAAAAAGGATTCTCCTAATGCTAAAATTATTATAGCTATAAGAAAACCTTCTGATTTACTGTTTTCTGCATATTATCAAAACAAATACAATTTAATAGAAGAGGCATCCAGTTTTGAAGAAGCTATTAACGATGAAGAGAAAAGAAAAAAAACCTTAGTAAAAACTAAAACAGGTGAACCTATTGATAGGCTTATTTATAGTAGATTTGTTAATTTCACAACACAAATAAGTAGATATATTGAGACATTTGGAAAAGAAAATGTTCATGTAATTATATTTGATGATTTAAAAAGAAACACTGAGGTAGAAGTTAGAAAGGTTTTAGATTTTTTAGGTATAGATAACAAGGCAGAAATTGATTTTTCTGTTCAAAATGTTTCTAAGACTAATAAAAGTGAACTAATAGCAAAGCACTTCCATTCTCCACCATCATTTCTACGTAAATTAGTTGTATTAGTAGTGCCTACTTCAGTAACTAATAAAATATATAGATACTTAAAAAAGGCTAATACGGATACAAAACAAAAAAATAAACCTAGAATAAGCCCAGAAACAGAGAAGGTGTTAATAGAGAAATATAAACCTGAGGTAGAAAATATAGAAAAACTACTTGATGTAAACTTATCAAATTGGAAATCTTAAAACACATTAGTTTGAGAAAAATAATTTCACTTTTAATACAAAAATCAGCCAGTATTTTAGATAAATCTCGTAACAAAATTGTTATAGCTTATTTAAGATTAAAGTATCCTAGCTGTCAAATAACGTTTAATAGTTATTTAGAGCATGGCTGTAAAATAAAGTGTACATCTAATTCTAAATTAAAAATAAAAAATTCTATAATTAGTAAAGGAACATACATTTTAGCAGATCATGGTGGTGCTATTGAAATTGAAGATACTTTTATTGGGAGAAACTGTGTTATTGTAGCTCGTAAAAAAATTACTATAGCTGCAAATTGTCAAATAGCAGAAATGGTAGTTATCAGAGATCAAAATCATAGTTTTGGTAAGCCAGATATGACAATAGCAGAACAAGGTTTTACAGTGTTGCCAATTAATATTGAAAAAAATGTGTGGTTGGCAGCAAAGTCAACAATATTAGCAGGAAGCGCAATTGGTAACAATACTGTAGTTGGTGCGAATGCTGTTGTAAGAGACAATTTAGATTCTAATGCCGTTTATGTGGGTGTGCCAGCAAAAAAGGTACAGTCTTTCTGATTTTATTTCTTTACTTTGCTTATTGTGCAAAAAATTTTCAAAAAAAAATTCTTTAATGAGATTAATTAAATATATTAAATGAACAATATTGTTTTTGTAATTCCATCTTTGTCTTCAGGTGGGGCTGAACACCAAGTTTGTAACCAAGTTAATTATTTATATAAAAATAACTATCCAGTTAAGCTAATAGTTTTAAGTGATAAAATTGAAATTATAAACTTGATTAATTTATCTGAAGAAAACATAACAATTCTTGGTTTAAAGCATTTAAGAAAGACTTCAAAATTGAGTTTTTTACAAATTAAAAAAGCAGTCAAAGAAATTCACAGTGTATGCAATGAAAACACTGTATTAATTTCAGTTTTACCAATCAGTCATTTCATTTCAAGATTAAGTAAATTCTGGTTTAATAGTAAATTTAGACTTATAATTTATCATAGTTCCCTACAATATGAAAACTCACCAGATAATACATTATTTAAACATTTATTTTATAAACTAAATAGATATCTGAGCAAAAGATATGATGAAAAACACATTTTCATTTCTGAAGCAGTATCTAAGCATATATCAAAATACTTAGAAGTAAAAAATGGATACGTAATTTATAATGCTGTGCCTAATAAAAATGTAAATACGGATTTATCATATACTGATATAAAAAAATATTTTAATGTAAAACCAAAGTATTTAGTTGTTATTCCGGGTAGACTTCATCCTACTAAAGGCCATATTTTTTTTATTGAAAGTTTGTATGATTATATAAAAAAACAAAAGGCAGAAAATCTAGGAGTCATGTTTTTGGGTGGGGGACCATTGGAAAATGAGCTTAAAGAACAACTAGTAAAGTATGACATTACAAAAAATATAAAAATTACCGGTATTATTAAAAACGAATTACTCTTATCTTATCTTGCACTGTCAGATCTAGTTGTTATACCCTCAATTAGTGAGGGTTTTGGTAATGTGGCCATTGAGGCATTAATGCAAGGTAGTACAATTCTTGCATCAAATGCCGGTGGTTTACCCGAAATCATAAATGATAAAAAAAATGGATTCCTTTTTGATTCTACAAATAGCAATGATCTTAAACAAAAATTCACTAATCTTCACCAAGATAAAATTAATTTAAATAGTGCGGATTTGAAAAGTGATTTTCTTAATCGATTTACGCTTGAATCACAAATGGAAGAATTGATAAAAATATTAAAATAAAATGACAAGAAAACTTGATGCCATAATTGTTGGTAGTTACAAAGCAGGTACAACATCGTTAAAAAACTATCTTTCAGAACATCCAAATGTAGTGTCTCATCCACAACATGAATTAGATGGTTTTTTTGATAAAGATATTACTGATCTTGAAATTGAACAAAAATTTAATAAACAATTTAAAGTAAATGAAAATTCAAAAATTATATTAGGAAAGAATGTAGCTTATTATAGAAATAATAAATTTTTAAAAGACATAAAAAATCATAATAAAGCAGTAAAACTATTTTTTATTGTCAGAAACCCAGCAGATAGAGCTTACTCATCTTGGAAAATGGAAAAGGAACGCAAAGGTATTAAAGAAGATTTCAAAGAATTATTTAAATCAATAGAAAAAAAAGAAGATAATTTTTTATACAAAAGCTGTTTTTTAGCAGGAAAGTATGGTGACTATTATGAGTCTATGTTAAAGATTTTTCCTAAGGAAAATATAATGTTAATAAATTTCGAAGATTTAGCGAATCAACCACTCAAGATATGTAAAGACTGTTTTGAGTTTTTAGGTGTAACACCAATATTTGAGCCCAACATTAATTTAGTACACAATCAAAGTTTTAAACCTAAATCGAGATTGTTAATTAAAATTATGTTACTTCTAAAGAAAAAAAACAATCCCATAAAAAAGATAATCAAGAAAGTAATTCCGTACTCTTTGTTTGTTAAAATAGCCCATAAAATGAGATTTATTAACCAGTCTAATTCTAAGTTTCCGAGTATGTTAGATCAAGACAAAGAGAACTTATTGAAGCTATATTCATCTGATATTCTAAAATTAGAAAGTATTAGCGGTAGAGATTTTTCAAATTATAAAACAAAATGAAAAATATACTATTTATAACAAGAAATGGATTGTTAGAACCTTTAGGACAAAGTCAAATTCTGTCGTATCTAATTCCTCTTTCAAAAGAGTTTTCAATAAATATTATAAGTTTTGAAAAAAACATTGATATTGAAAATAAGCAGCATCTTTTAAAAATTACGTCTATTTGTCAAACAAATAATATAAAATGGACACCATTAAAATACAGAAAAACAATAAGACAAGTAAGTGTGATTTTAGGATTTGTAGAATTGTTTGTAAAAGTCTTCAAAGTATGTAAGAAGGAACACATAAATATTATACATGCTCGTTCTTATTTCCCAGCATTTATTGCCTTATTAATTTACAAATTGTTCAGTATACCATTTGTATTTGACATGAGAGCTCTTTGGGTTGATGAATTGGTTACATCAAAACGTTTAAAAACAGGATCCTTAGCTTACAACATAACTAGACATTTAGAAAAAAAATGTTTAAAAAATTCCGCTTCAATTGTTTCATTAACTAAAGCAGCTATTATCCACATGGATAAAATTCATCCAAAATTAAATATAATTTCAAAAGCTTCATACATTCCTACCTGTACGAATCTTGAACATTTTAAGTTAAAAGAATTTAAACCAGTTAATAATGATGAAAAAATTATAATTAGCAGTGTTGGTACTCTATTAAGTGGTTGGTTTAGGGTAGATTTGTTTAAAAAAGTTGTGAATATCTTATTATCTAATTATGATATTTATATTGAGATTTTGACCAGAGATGATCCAGAAAAAGTAATGAAAATGTTAGATGCTAACAATAAGTTCTCAGATAGAATAACAGTTCAATCCGTACTTTTTGAAAAAATTCCTTCTAAAATTGCTAAACATCATGGCTCTATTCTTTTTTACAATACAGATGTGTCAAGGCTAGGATCTTGCCCTACTCGAATGGGGGAATTATTCGGTGTAGGTGTTCCTATACTTGCGAATCCTGGAGTAGGTGACTTTAAAAACATAATTTCAGAAAAAAGTATAGGTGTAATTATTGAAAATGATTACAATTTAGAAGAAATTGAAAAATCAATAGATACGTTCATTAAATTAATCCAAGAAAAAAGTATTTCAAAGCGTTGTCGAGAAATAGCTGTAGAATTTTTTTCTTTAGAATCAGGTGTGAAAAATTATATCGCCATTTATTCTAATACATTTATAGGAAAAACCTTCTCTAATTTATAAAAATGAATAAAGTAGTAAAGGTTTTATTCTTAACTAAATATCCAGAAAAAGGTGCTTCTAGTAGATATCGAGTATACCAATACTTACCTTTTTTTAAAAACATTAATTTTAAAACTCAAGCGCTTCAAAGTGATACCAGTTTCAAATTGATGTATCGTAAAGGTCATTTTTTAAAAAAAGTGATGTACGCTTTAAAAGACTATTTATTTAGAACGTTTTTTATTTTTAAAAATTTAGATGCTGATGTTATATATATGCAAAGAGAAATATTTGCTTTTGGCCCATTGTGGGCTGAGAGACTATTTAAGGTTTTAGGTAAAAAATTAATACTTGATATTGACGATGCATTGTTTATTAATAAGATAAATAAAAATCACCCTATAAAATGGGATAAAGCCACAAGAGTAAAGCGTATTTTGTCATTAGTAGACATTGTTAACGCAGGTAATACATGGATAAGGGATGAGTGTTTAAAACTTGGAGCTAAAAGTGCCACTAATATTAATGTAGCCGAGTCAGTAAAATTTGAAAATATTAATACAAAAACTAATAGTCCTTTAAAAGTAATTTGGCTAGGATCACCTACAACATCAGAATATCTTTTTTTGATAGAAAAACCATTAAAAAAAATACAAGATGATTTAGGGATAGAAATAAATATTATAGGTAGTAATGAAAACGAATCCTACGACTTTGATTATAACCGTCTATCATGGTCGAAAGAAATAGAAGATCATTATTTGAAAATTAGTGACATAGGATTAATGCCTCTGCCTTTTGAGGATTGGTCTAAAGGGAAATGCGGTGGTAAAGCAAGAACTTACATGGCCAGCGGTGTTATACCTGTTGTGAGCAATATAGGCTACAATAAAGATTTAATAAAACATAGAGTTTCAGGTTTTTTATGTAGTGATATTTCAGATTGGGTAGATGCGTTTTATACTCTTAGTAATAATTTAGACTTACTAACTAAAATTAAAAAATCAAATTATTTAAACGTGAAATCTAATTTTAATTCAAAACAAATAGCAAAACAAATAGAAAATATTATCATAGACATATATAAAGTTAGATGAAACTATTGAAAAAGTATATTTACCAAATATTAAACTTAAAAATATAAAATGTTATTTTATTTATTTGTTTTAATCCTCTTAATGATTTTTTCGAGAAATCAAAATAATAAAATATCTGTTCATATTTGTTTGTTTTTTTTAATGGCCTTAATATCATTAAAAGGAGATGTTGGTCCCGATTTCTCAGGATACCTATACAGATATGATAATTTTGTGCCCTACAATTCTTTATTAAAAGCTAAAGGAGAAATTGGGTGGTTTTTTATAGAATACATAACATATATACAGAAATGGGATTATCAAACTTACACTATCTTTACGGGTGTCATTGGGATAGGTTTTTTAATATTAGCTCAACGTAAAATACAATACCTAGGTTTTTTAGCCTTTATATTTCAAATAGTAATTGTTCAATTAGGCCTCTCAGGCATGCGTCAATTTATAGCTGTATGTATTGTAATTTATGCAACATCCATTTATATTTTTGAAAATGAAAAATCAATTATTAAATTTATATTGTTAATTATATTTGCTGCTAGTTTTCACATATCTGCACTAACAATGTTATCTATATTACCTTTCTTAATTAAATTAAATAAAAAACAAATGTTTTTTATTTTTTTGTTAATCATTGTTGGTCTATCATCTGAAATTTTAGCAGCTAATATTGATAAATATGATTCAAGATATTTACAAACCACAAAATATAGTTCTGGTGCATATTTTAGGTTTTTTATTACTGCTATAATTATAATGCTTGGTTTAATTAAGTCAAATAAAAAATTATACTATTTGGGAGTCCTTTTATTAGTTTTCGGAATAGTTATGGGCTTTGTCAATACTATTGCACTTCATAGGTTTAATTACTATCTATTATCAATTTCTTGTATTATTTTAATTAGAAATTATCAATTAGGTTTGATTAGTCGGTTTAAAATGAATTTTGTCTACTTAATGAGTATTTTTTATTTAATTATCTTTTTTAATTATTCAACACATGGAGAAGCTTTTGTCCCATACAAATTTTACTTTGAATAAAATGAATAATTTAATTTTAATAAATCTAAACACAACATGGAACATTTATAATTTCAGATTGTCTCTAATACAAGAATTACAGAAAAAATGCTTTAAGATCGTAGCTTTAGCTCCCCGTGATAGCTATACCTCAAAATTGGAAGAAATAGGGGTGGAATGTTTTCATATTAACCTGAATCCAAAAGGGACTAATCCAATTACAGATTTGTATTTGGTTTGTCAATATTATAAATTGTTTAATTTATTAAAACCAAATTTAATACTTAGTTACACCATAAAACCAAATATTTATGGAAATTTAGCTGCTAGGTTATTAAGTATACCCACAATAAATAATATTAGTGGTCTAGGAACTTTATTTATCAAAAATTCTTTTGCAACTCACATTGGAATGTTTTTATACAAGTTAAGTTTAGCATCTAGTACACATCTGTTTTTTCAGAATAAAGATGATCAACAACTGTTTACTAAGAATAAACTTATAAACTCTAAAATTTCCTCCATAATTCCAGGTTCTGGTGTAAATGTAGAAAAGTTTCATTGTGATAGAATCACAAATAGTGGGAGTAAATTTTTATTTGTTGGAAGGTTATTGTCTGATAAAGGGGTCTTTGAATACCTAGATGCAGCAGTGTCAGTATTAAAAACACATCCTAATAAGGAATTCTTATTAGTAGGAGAGATGGGTTCAAATAATTTAACAGCTTTGTCTTCAAATCAACTAAAAAACTATACTGAAAAGTATCCTCAAATAAAATATTTAGGTAAAACAGATGATATTGTTACGTTATTGAATTCTGTAGATGTCATGGTTTTACCATCTTACAGAGAAGGACTATCAAAGTCACTAATTGAAGCAGCATCAATGAAATTGCCAATAATAACTACTAAAGTACCAGGTTGTAAGGATGTTGTTGATGATATGTTTAATGGGTTTTTATGTGAAGAAAGGTCAAAATATTCTTTAGAAAAAGCAATTTACAGAATGATCAGTTTAACCGAAAAAGAAAGACTAGAATTTGGTGTTAACGGAAGAAAAAAAGCAACTAATGAATTTTCCAGTAAAATTGTAAATAAAATTTATCTTGATAAAATTAATCAAATTATAAAGCTTACATAATGTCATTCGATCCAAACTCAGCAAAAAAAAAGCAGGAAAAAAGTCTAAAAGAGGACCTGCCAAGAAAATGCTATAAATGATCCTTTTTTTCTAAATTAAGCATTCAACAATCGTGTAAACACATTATCTTTG
>Ga0257120_1000983_pt1 | contig 19765 bp, 19 predicted proteins | sample SI106_10metaG_FD_190153 | JGI IMG/M metagenome (GOLD analysis project Ga0257120, IMG submission 190153) | Marine microbial communities from Saanich Inlet, British Columbia, Canada - SI106_10 | ecosystem: Environmental > Aquatic > Marine > Inlet | place: Canada: British Columbia | collected... | reverse complement strand
GATTGAAATCGATGAAAAGCCATCATTTGTCGCGCAAGGCGTTGCTGTGGTTATTTCAGAACCTCGCGTTGGTAAGGCTGCTTTATCGTCACCTGCAGCGCAACTAAATGAAGATGATAAATACGATAGTGTAGTAAGACAAGTGGAAGCTCAGGATATACAAATGGAGGAGGATCGGCAGCAAACTTTTTTGAAAGAGACCTACCCTACGCGAAAAACGGTAGAAACCGAAAAAGCAGGTACTAGCACCATAACCTATGTATATATTAATAGGGGAGACTATGTAAATGTTTACAAGAAAGTTGAGCACAATTGGGGAGGAGTATTCTTCTTTATTGATGAGCGTCCTACCAATCAACGATTCTGGGTGCACGAAACACAATAAAAAAAGCCCTTGAATGGGTCTTAACTTTTAGAAGAAATCAATAAAAGTTTAGTCGGTTTTAGAGTCATCACCATCATCAGCTTCATCGTCACCATCTGAAACCTCTTTAGTGTTGATTTCTATAATCTCTTTCTCCCAGGGTTGGAACTCGATTTCGGTTGAAGATGTAGAAGTGAATTCATCCTCACTAGAAATATATCTACCAGAATCAATTACCTCACCATCCGAAGTTATCTGAAGCTCAAAATTCTGAGTATACAGACACTAAGTTTTCGGGTGAATTTGTGACACTGGATAAAGAAACGGCACCAGTCAGTTCCCTAGCTAGCGAAAGTGGCAGGAAAAACTATTTCTTTGGTATGTTGACCTCAGCATATAGAATAAAATCTTAGTCTTTCACTTGTTTCGATCTAGTTAAGGTGCAAACGATTTTGAGCTTTAATCCTTTGAATTCTCTTTTAGGACATATTAATAGTTTTACTTCCAGTTCGAGAGGGTCATAGGAAGAAGCATCGGATTTAAGAGAATAGAATTTCAATCATCCTTTTCGCTGATTTAGACTCAATACTTTTCAAGTAACTATTTATTTGATCATAATCGAATTCAGCGGGATAATCATGACATATATATTTAATTTCCGAGTGCTCGGATTCGATCATTCCTATTTTCCCTCCCCTACAAACGGTAATTGTGAATGGACAATCGGGTTCGAATGATTCAAATTGAAATTTTGGTCCATATTTTAAATTCCAAGTGTCTGTTTGATACTGTTTGAGGTGATTTTTAATTTCGATTGAAACACTCCTTTTGTTTCCAAATTCAGAAATGGAATTATAAAGCTTTTCAAAAAACTCTTCATTGGTCCCAAGGTTAAGATCATCGCGGAGGTTTTTAACCTTACTTCGAAAAGATTTGACAGATTTATCTGTGATTTTGCCGTACTTTTTTTTAATCGACCCTCTAAGCATTTCCATATCCGAATTGTAAAGAATTGTGCCATGGTGCAACGCTCTTCCACGACTAACATGTTGGGCGTTTCCAGATATTTTAAACTCACCTGCGTAAATGTCATGACGTTCATTCACAAGCAAATCATATCCTAATCTCCTCAAAGAGTGGGTGATTATTTTTAGGTTATCGTCATATCGAATTTGATTGGTTTTATCAACGAACCGGTAAAAGCTGAAGTTTATATTTCCTAGGTCGTGAAACACGGTGCCTCCTCCACTTATTCTTCTTAGAATAGGGATGTTGTTTTCCTTACAAAAAGACAAATTGACCTCTGCGTAGGCATTTTGATGTTTTCCTAAAATAACCGCATTTGGATTTCTCCAAATCCGCAGAGTTTCCTCGGTGAACGATTCGAAGTATGCCGCTTCGAAGGCGAGGTTTTCTTCAGCAGTAGAGTAAGTATTATCAATTATAATCATTAGTGCAAAGGACGTAATCTAATCAAATGTTACGTGAGATTCTCGCGATAAGATTAGCTTTGACGTTTAAATTACTGTCTTGAATTATACCAACGTAAAACAACTTCTTTCCACACCACAAAAAGTGGTAGTCACAGCACATAAATCGCCAGATGGTGATGCAATAGGGTCGTCTATGGCTCTTGCAATAGCGTTAAAGAAATTAGGGCATGAAGTGAATGTTTTAGTGCCGGATCAATACCCAAAGTTCTTAGACTGGATGGACAAGGGGGCAAGTATTCTGATTGACGAACTAAGTCCAAATGAATCCACAAGGATTGTGAGTGAGGCTTCGATTATTTTCTCATTGGATTATAATAACCTCAGCCGTGTAGGCAAGTTAGGTCCAAAAATTGAAAGGTCAGATGCTGTGAAGATTTTAATTGACCATCATCTTTTTCCAGATGAGAGTTTTGACTTTGCGCTAAGTGATACAGCAGCCTCTTCTACAGCGGAGTTAGTTTTTAGGTTTTTAAATGAACTCGGATACAAAGACTTAATAGACAAATCGATCTCCGAATCGCTATATGCTGGGATAATGACTGATACTGGCTCATTCCGGTTCTCGTCAACTAGTTCGGAAACACACAGAATTGTAGCTGAATTGATGGATAAAGGGCTAATCCCTCATGTAATACACGAAAGGATTAATGACACCAATTCATTTTCTAGATTAAAGCTAATTGGACATGCATTGAGTAATAAACTTAGCGTTCATAAATCGGGCAAGGCTGCTATTATTACACTATCTCTTAAGGAAAAGAATCAGTTCGGTTATCAAAAAGGTGATTCGGAAGGCCTTGTGAATTATGGATTATCTATTGAAGGCGTAGAAATAGCGATCTTCCTTTCCGAAGAATTAGAAATGGTCAAGTTTTCACTAAGGTCAAAAGGAAATATTGACGTGAATGATATAGCTCGATCTCATTTTAATGGTGGAGGACATCGAAATGCGGCCGGTGGTAAACTTGATCTTGGACTGGAGCAAGCACTTGAGCGCTTAAATATTGTTATCAATGGTTTATTCGAATAAAATGAAGTTTCTATTCATTGGCTTCACTATTGCAGTCATCAATTCTTGTTCAGATCAAAAATTGGAACCTGGTAAAATTCCTACCCAACAGCAAATTAACAGTAGCATGGAGGAATACAATCGTCAATTTGCACGAGACGAATCTGTGCAAATAGTGAGCTACATTGAACGAAGAGGGTGGGAAATGCAATCAACGGGTACAGGGCTGAGGTACATGATATATGAAATGAAAGATTCTCCTATTGCCAAAATGGGTGACTTAGTTGAAATCGAGTATGAGGTTAGTTTACTAAATGGTGATGTTTTGTATTCATCAGAAGAATCAGGTTCACGTTCCCTAGAAATCGGAAAAGCCAATATTGAGTCCGGTCTTCATGAAGGTCTTTTATTAATGAAAATTGGCGAAAGGGCTAAATTCATTCTTCCCTCACATTTAGCACACGGGCTCTCTGGAGACAACGAAAAAATCCCTCCACGTTCATCGGTTGTTTATGATATAAAGCTCTTGAATAAGAAATGATCCGAATTTCGAGGTTCTTACTGCTGCTTGTTTTCTTGGGGTCTTGCAACGATTCCGAACATTTTGGATATGAAAGGCTCAATGGAACAATTCACTATCGTCTTTTATCTATTGGAGATGAAAATTTGAAGGTGAAAATGGCGGACCATGTTAGTATGCGAATAGATTTAATCGCGATGGATACTCTGCGTGCAATAAAGGATTACAGCAGAATTGATTGGAAGAAAAGCAAGTTTCCCAAATATTTTTATGATTTGTTTGAAGATGCTTTACATGGGGATAATATATCCTTAGTTGGAACAACAAAAGAGCTGCAAATCAACTCAATATTTGATACTGATTTGTTGGAAGAAGGCGAGGATGAGGTTGAAATTCGAGTTCATATATATGAGGCGCTGAGTGATGAGCATTTAAGAGAAGCAATGGCTGCGGAAAGACTTAGAACGGACTCAGAAATCCTCGAAAAGTCCACTTTGCTGAAAGTTTTGGACTCCCTAGGTATGAGCCATGAGGATTTTGTAGATGGGATTTATTTCAAGTCTGTATCCGAAACAAATGGAAAGCTTCCGATTAAGGGGGATTACATAACGGTTAACTACAGTACTCGACTAGGTAATGGAGTTTTGGTGGATGATAATTATGGTGATGAGGGGATATCTTACGAGGTCGGTAAACCTGATCAGGTTATTCCTGGTTTTATAAAAGGGATTGAATATTTATCAGAAGGATCGGAAGCATTTTTTGTAATTCCATCAGAATATGGTTTTGGTGAAAACGGCTCAAGTTCGGGAATAATACCTGGATACTCTGTCTTAGTATATCGCGCGAGGTTGCAAGAAATTAGAGACTGAATTCTTCTAGATTTGCAAAAAAAAAAACACATTCACTGATGAAAATATTCGGAATCCTATCAATTATTGTTTTAACTATTTCCTCTTGTTCTGGTGAACCAAACCAAGATGCAGTTGCGGATGAGAATGCCTCGACCAATGAAATAGTTACCGAAACTGGACTCAAGATTGAAATCATTGAGGAAGGGAAGGGGGCGTATCCAGAAACTGGTGATCTCGTAAGTGTTCATTACACTGGAAGCCTAGCATCTAATGGAGAAGTGTTCGATAATAGTTATGATGTAGGCAGACCATTTGAATTCCCTCTTGGTAAAGGACGAGTTATTCAAGGTTGGGATGAGGGCATCGCAAAGCTTAATGTGGGTACAAAAGCGAAGCTGATTATACCTGCAAATCTTGCATATGGGGATAAAGACAATGGGCCAATACCTGCAAATAGTGATTTGATTTTTGTTGTAGAGTTGATGGATGTTAAATCAGCACCTAAGCCGATTTTACATGAGGTTTTTGATACACTTTCAAGTGAGAAAATTATTACAAACTCAGGTCTTGTCTGCCATATTATATCGAGGGGTGATGGTCCCAATGTACAGGCTGGTTCCAATGTGAGAGTTCACTATTACGGATATCTTACAGAAAACAATCAAAAATTCGATAGTTCATTTGAGAGGGGTGAGCCAATATCTCTTCAAGTTGGCGCTGGACAAGTGATACCTGGTTGGGAAGAAGGACTTGCATTATTGCAGCAAGGAGACAAGGCTAAATTAATAATCCCATCTGGCTTAGCTTATGGCGATCAAGGAATTCAAGGAGTCATCCCAGGCGGTGCTGAACTGGCTTTTGACGTTCAAATAATGGCAGTAGAATAACTTAGTTGTTCGAGTACTTAAATTCCCCAACTGAAATCAACTTATCATAGTCCAGACCGAGGGGTCTGTGATAGACCAAGATTGTGAAGTCGTTCTCGGTTTCGAAATGACTTCCCTCTATAAAAGTCATGTCCGCTCTCTCATTTCCATCCTGCACTAATACATACATGTAATTATATAAACCTTGTTTTAGGTAAAGGTCAGCTTCATATTGCAGCTCAAGTTGATTAAAAGACATCTTCGCCTCTGGTTTTATTTGCCAATCTGTGAGAGCTCCGTATATGTAAATATCTCCTGTAGCGATAGCTGAATTTCTTTTTAACGAGAAATGCGTATGAACATAATCAGCGTCAACATTCCCTTCTGTTCCTTCACGATTATTTCTCGTATAAAACCAACCATTTAGATCTGGGTTTTGCAAATAAGTAATTGCAGACCTGCTCTTGTCTTGCTCGAGGTAAGCGTGATTTTCATTCTCTGTGAATGTCACTCGTTTTACTCCTCGACCTGTATATCTGGTATCCCCAATGTCAAGTAGCCTAAATTCATTAAGACCCTCAAATGCGTTTTCACCGTCATAATCATAGTCGAGCATTCGATCCTTAACAAACCGAGGCTTTAAATCAGTCATTGCGTTTTCCCAACTGTGATTTTGTAAAATAATCACGTTTAAATCTGCGTAGGGATTAGTAACAGCATAGGAGCCAAAAGAAATGCTAAAGTCAACTTCTTGGTGCGAGTATCTTTGATTTACACGCGTTGCTTGGTGAACATTAATATCCAAATTCACAGGCGATGATTCTTCAACTATGCAGAATCTTCTTGTTAAAATTACCTGATCTTGATCTCCTTCTTCAAATACTTTTATTAAGTAATTGCCCGACTTGGTTATTCTTGTGGTGAAGTTTGGAATCTCCAGCGTATAATGAATATATCGTTGATATGTATTTCTGGAGTATTCATATTCACTTAGAAAGTCTTCAATTGGCCCGTCAAGATACTCTTGTGGGTCTAATTCAGATTGTTTCCAGTTATAGTCGCAGTGTATTAGGGAATACATGTAGTTTCCCATTGTTGAGTCTAATATGTCAAAATGTAACTCAAGCGGATGATCTTCACCTAAGGTCAATATGGGTTGCGCCAGCGGCCATCCTTTTGGGTGCAGAGTCACAGTCTTTAAATTTTCCAGATAGTTATGATTATTAAACCTTAAAAAATCAATTTCATAATAGTCGTGGTTTGATTCAGTATTCGTGGCGAATTGACAATTACCTATTTGACAGAAATTCAACCAGATAAAGATTACGAGTGCAAGTTTTCTCATATTGGCAAGTTTAGGTCTAAACTTTTTGATCCCATGGGATGTTTTGATTTTGGTAAAAAATAATGTAAGACGAGCCAATAATTTTTGCCGATGAATGCAATGTTTATTGAGGTGAGAGAATAAGAAAACGAATATGCTCAAATGTTATTTCTTCAGAAGAAAATATCGTGTAGGTTTGCGCCCGTTTAAAGGAAATTTTAACAAATAAAAATGTCTAAGAACGTTAAAATCCGCAAAGGGGCCAATATCAAGCTTGAAGGTGTTGCTGAAAAGACAACCATCGAGACGATTATGCCTAGTTCCTTTGCTTTAAGGCCAACCGACTTCCGCGGTTTGGTGCCAAAAATGTTGCTCAAAGAAGGAGCAGAGGTAAAGTTAGGTACTCCAATATTTTTTAATAAAGCTGACGAGCGAATCAAATTTGTTTCCCCGGTAAACGGTGAAATTGCTGAGATTGTTAGAGGTGAGAAGAGGAAAATCTTAGAGATTAGAATTGTTGCTGATAAGGATCAGAAGATAGTTGCTGGCAATCCAATTGATATGTCAAATGGAGATAAGATAAAGGAGGCACTCCTTGCGAATGGTTTCTGGCCATTCATAAAAAGACGTCCATATGACATAATGGCTAAACCAGACGAATCTCCAAAAGCAATCTTTGTATCTGGATTTGATTCGGCACCATTGGGCGCTGATTTATCATATATTCTTGAAGGAAGTAAGGATCATTTTCAAAAAGGTTTAGACGCCTTAGCCATGCTGACAACCGGTAAAGTTCATCTCGGAGTTAAAGCAGGAGATTCTGGAGTGGTTGCAAATGCTTCAAATGTTGAGAAGAATACTTTTTCAGGCCCGCACCCAGCAGGTAATGTTGGTATCCAAATTCATCACATAGACCCTGTAAATAAAGGTGAGGTTGTATGGACAGTTGATGCTCAGGCAGTGGCAATGATGGGTAGGTTTCTAGCGACTAGTGTTGCTGACTTCTCGAAAACAGTGACATTAGCAGGTTCTGGAGTTAAAACACCTCAATATTTAAAGTCGTGGATTGGAGCTAGTATGTCGTCCTTACTGGATGGTCGAATGCAACAAGGAGATTTTCGAATAATTAGTGGGAACGTACTTTCAGGAGACAAGGTTGAAATGGATGGTTATTTGGGTTTCTTCTCGAATGTAGTTACTGTAATTCCTGAAGGTAGAGAGCCACAGTTTTTGGGATGGTTAGCACCAAATTTCCATAAATTTTCACTGTCCCATTCCTATTTCAGCTGGTTAATGCCAAAAAAGAAATACAGCCTGAACACCAATTTAAACGGTGAGGATAGGGCCTATGTAATGTCTGGACAGTATGAGGATGTATTGCCGATGGATATCTATCCAGTCCATCTCATAAAGTCAATCATGACAAATGATATCGAGAAAATGGAGGCGCTTGGAATTTACGAGGTCGCCCCGGAAGACTTTGCATTATGTGAATTTGCGTGTACAAGTAAAACACCCGTGCAACGATTGATAATGCAAGGAATTGACGCGGCAATCGAAGAATTAGGTTAAACAATAAGACGAAATGAAGCTATTAAAAAACGTTTTTGACAACCTTCGACCGAATTTCGAAGAAGGTGGTAAACTAGAACGATACTACAAAGCGTTCGAAGCGATAGAAACCTTTGCTTTTGTGCCAGGTCATGTGACGCATGACGGTGCCCATGTGAGAGATTCTATTGACTTGAAACGGACCATGTTTTTAGTTGTTATAGCAACGATTCCAGCTCTTCTTTTTGGAATGTGGAACACTGGACACCAACACTTTTTGGCATTAGGTCAATTTAGCGAATTAGGTGCTGGGTTTATGGATAAGTTTCTTTTTGGAGCCATGAAGGTGCTGCCCATAGTAATTGTAAGCTATGCAGTAGGTTTAGGAATTGAATTTGGAATTGCGGTTGCCAAGAATCACTCTGTAAACGAGGGTTATTTGGTCTCAGGAATGTTAATACCCCTGATTATGCCAGTGGAGGTCCCACTTTGGATGGTAGCTGTCGCAACCGCGTTTGCAGTTGTCATTGGCAAGGAGGTTTTCGGTGGTACAGGCATGAATATTCTTAATCCGGCACTTACTGCTAGAGCATTCTTGTTTTTTGCATACCCCACTAAAATGAGTGGTAATCTTGTTTGGGTTAGTACAGAAGGTCAAGCTACGGTCGATGGTTATTCTGGTGAAACATTACTCGCTCAATCCATTAATTCAAGTACTGACTATATGGACCAAGCGGGTACTGCCTATGCAAGTGTTAGTGATACGCTCATGGCAGCCTTCATGGGATGGGTGCCAGGTTCTATTGGAGAAACTTCAACGCTTGCAATTTTGATTGGAGCAGGACTGTTACTCTTCACAGGAATTGGTAGTTGGAGAATTATGTTGTCCTTTTTCTTAGGTGGACTGTCAATGTCATATCTGTTTAATCTGTGGGGAGCTAACCCATTTATGGAGGTAAATCCCTTACTACAACTTTGTATGGGAGGTTTTATGTTTGGAATGGTTTTCATGGCAACTGATCCCGTGAGCGCTGCTCAAACAAACACGGGTAAATGGATCTATGGATTTTTTGCAGGATTCTTAGGAATCATGATACGAGTATTTAACCCAGCTTATCCTGAAGGAATAATGATGGGTATATTATTCATGAATGTAATGGCACCTCTGATTGATCACTACGTTGTTGAGGCCAGTATCAATAGAAGAATGAAAAGAGCAACCGTAACCGCTTAACTAGACAGAAATGGCTATAAATAAAGAATCACAAAGTTTTACGTTCATCTTCTCCATTGTAATGGTGGTAGTGGTGGCGACAGTGCTTGCCCTGGCTGCTCTGGGTTTGAAAGAACCACAGCAGGAAAATCAAAAGCAGGAAAAAATGCAGAATATCTTGGCATCTATTCAGGTTATTGTGGATAGATCAGAAGCATCAGCAGAGTTTGGTAATTATATCAAGCAGCGACTAACACTAAGCTCCCAAGGTGAAGTGGTGAGTACTTCAGAAGGACCAGTTCAGTCATTGAGTGCTGATGGAAAAGAGGCTTTTGAGTCAGATGCATTTAATATTGATATTAAGAAGCAATTTCGAGATCAGTCTTTGAGTCCAGAAGATAAAAAGTTTCCTCTTTTCATATGTGAAAAGGATGGAAAGACAAGCTATGTTGTGCCAATGGTTGGAACAGGACTATGGGGTCCGATTTGGGGCTTTTTAGCCTTAGGTCCAGATATGAATACTGTGATTGGTGCCACTTTTGACCACAAGACTGAAACACCCGGTTTAGGAGCGGAAATTAACCAAGGATGGTTTCAAGATCCATTTGTTGGGGATAAGATTTTTGATGATAATGGAGAGTTTGTTTCTATTAAAGTCATCAAAGGGGGAGCTGATGCCATTGATGAGCATGGTGTTGACGCCATTACAGGTGGAACGATAACAAGTGTAGGAGTCTCTAATATGCTGGAGAATACCTTATCTGTTTATGTGCCCTATTTCAAACACAATGCTGACATAGCCTCAATTCAACAATAATGAGTACAGAAGTAAAAGAAGCTCCAAAACCAGCAGCTCCTGTTAAGGAGCCAAGTGAGCCATTATTCTCAAAGAAGAATAAGCTCTTGTTAACCGACCCACTGAATGACTCAAATCCTATTACAGTCCAAGTATTAGGTATTTGTTCAGCCTTGGCTATTACTGTTCAAGTAAAACAGGCAGTGGTGATGTCTTTATCAGTATTAGCCGTAATGATCGGTGGTAACCTGATTGTTTCACTCATCAGAAATATCATTCCGAGTAGGATTAGAATTATTGTCCAATTGGTAGTTGTAGCATCACTTGTGATTCTGGTTGATCAAGTTCTCAAGGCCTATGTGTATGATGTCAGCAAGGCGTTATCCGTTTTTGTTGGATTGATTATTACCAATTGCATTATTATGGGGCGTTTAGAAGCATTTGCCCTTGCAAATAAGCCATGGCCATCAATACTTGATGCGATTGGAAACGCAATGGGTTATGGCTGGATTCTGATAGCTGTAGCTGTTGTAAGAGAAGCATTTGGTTCTGGATCAATCATGGGTTGGAAATTCATACCCGACACTTGGCTAATATCAAATGGCGGCTTTTATGCGCACAATAATCTTATGATTCTGCCCCCAATGGCTTTAATTGTTGTTGGTATTATCATTTGGATTCAACGATCTAAAAACACTGCTTTAATCGAAGACCACTAAGAAATCATGCTAGAACTTGTAAATATTTTCATCAAGGGCATCTTCATAGAGAATATGATTTTTGCCTATTTCCTTGGAATGTGCTCTTATTTGGCCGTATCCAAGACTGTAAAGACCGGAGTAGGTTTAGGTGCAGCTGTGATTTTCGTGTTGGGAATTACTGTTCCTGTGAACTATCTGCTAGAGAATTATGTCTTAAAGGAAGGTGCCTTAGCTTGGTTAGGAGATGATTTTGCTGCCATTGATTTAAGCTTTCTTTCATTCATAATGTTCATTGCAATAATTGCATCAATGGTTCAATTGGTAGAAATGGCTGTAGAAAAATTTGCACCAGCACTTTATGGGGCGCTAGGTATTTTCTTGCCATTGATTGCAGTGAATTGTTCCATTTTGGGTGGAGCTTTATTTATGCAAGAACGTCAGTATACTTCTATTGCCGAAGCCACATCCTTTGGATTGGGATCAGGTGTTGGTTGGTTTTTAGCAATTGTTGCTATTGCAGCGATTCGTGAGAAGATTAAGTATTCAAATGTTCCAGCCCCATTGCGTGGTCTCGGAATTACATTTATAATCACAGGTTTAATGGGCGTTGCGTTCATGGCCTTTATGGGAATTGAACTTTAAAAAATAGCTATGGGAACTACAATTGTCGTAAGCATTGTTGTCTTTTTATTCTTCACACTTCTATTGGTGTCAATTATCCTTTTTGCAAAGGCTAAATTATCACCAAGTGGTAAGGTGAAAGTTGTGCTAAATGGAGAAAAGACATTAGAAGTAGATGCAGGGGGAACCGTATTAAGCACCTTAAGCAATAATGGAATTTTCCTTCCTTCCGCTTGTGGTGGAGGGGGTACATGTGTCCAGTGTGTATGTCAGGTTAAATCTGGAGGTGGTTCTATATTACCGACAGAAGAACCACATTTTTCACGCAAGGAGATAGCCGATCATTACCGATTAGGATGTCAAGTGAAAATTAAGGAGGATATGGAAATCAAGATTCCAGAAGAGATTTTTGGAATTAAGAAGTGGGACGCCACGGTGGTTAGAAACTACAATGTTGCTTCCTTCATTAAAGAATTTGTTGTCGAGATTCCAGAGGTTATGGATTATAGGGCAGGCGGTTATATTCAAATTGAAATCCCGGTTTGTGAGATTAATTATAGTGATATTGACATTACTGCTCATCCAAAGGAACATCCAGGTGAGCCTGATAAGTTCAAGAAGGAGTGGGATTCATTCAATCTTTGGCCCTTAGTCATGAAAAACGATGAGAAGGTGGAACGAGCTTATTCGATGGCTTCTTATCCAGCTGAAGGCAAGGAAATAATGCTCAATGTGCGTATTGCTACTCCACCATGGGATAGGGCAAATAACAAATGGATGGATGTGAATCCAGGTATTGCATCTTCATATATTTTTGCTCAAAAGGAGGGAGATCCAGTAGTTATATCAGGACCTTATGGTGAGTTCTTTATCAAGGATTCAGATGCTGAAATGCTTTACATCGGTGGTGGCGCTGGAATGGCCCCAATGAGAAGTCACTTATATGAGTTGTTCAGAACAATAAAGACCGGTCGAAAGGTTACTTATTGGTATGGTGGCAGATCAAAAAGAGAACTGTTTTACATCGATCATTTTAGAGCACTAGAAAAGGATTTTCCAAACTTTAAGTTTTACATGGTATTATCTGAACCAATGGAGGAAGATAACTGGACCGTTATGAAGGATTGTGAAGATGAAGGAGATGGATTTGTTGGCTTTGTGCATAACGCGGTAATTGAACAATATTTGACTAAGCACGATGCTCCTGAAGATCTTGAGCTTTACTTCTGTGGTCCACCAATGATGAACCAAGCTGTTCTCAAAATGGCGGATGACTGGGGTCTACCGCCTGAGAATGTTGCATTTGACGATTTCGGTGGTTAAGAATTGTGTGAATATCATTTTAAATCCCTTTGGTGCTAGCCAAAGGGATTTTTATTTGCTGGTCATTGGTGTTTTTCTCTTGAGTGGATGCAATCAAGAATTAAAAAAGACGAAAGCCGAAGATTTTAAAATTGAGTTAACGGGAGAAGCCCAAGGAACCACATATTCGATTGCCTATTATGATATAAAGGAGCGAAACCTTAAATCTCAAGTGGACAGTATTCTTGATCGCATTGATCAAAGTATTTCTACGTATAGAAAAGGTTCTGTAATTAATCGTTGGAATAAATCTATAAATGGGTCAAAAATTGACGCTCAATTTTTGGAGCTTATACTGGAATCTTGGACGATTTACACAGCAACAGATGGAGCTTTTGACCCAACTGTGAAGCCCCTTGTATCATACTGGGGCTTTGGTCCTGAAAAATTCGAGAATACTGGTGTTAACCATGAAGATTCAGAAATATGGGAGTTAAAATCTCTGGTTGGGTTAGACACTTTAAAGGTGATGATTGATTCGGATACTTTGAGATTCAGTGAAATCGCCAATTCAGAGATTCGATGGGATTCTGTATTTCTTTTTAAACCAGATTCTCGGATGGCATTGGACTTTAATGCTGTGGGGCAGGGCTCGAGCGTGGATAAGGTTGCTGAATTCCTAGTGTCCTTAGATATCAAAGTTTTTTTTGTTGAGATAGGTGGTGAGATAGTTGCTGGTAGGCCAAAACCCAACGGTGAATTGTGGAGGTTTGGTATTGATAAGCCTGAAAGCGATTTAGATAAACGCGAAATGCAGGCCATTGCTAATCTGCGAAATAGAGCCTTGGCTACGAGTGGCAGCTATCGTAAGTTTTATGAAAGGGAAGGTGTGAAGTATTCACACACAATCGATCCAAGCACTGGTAAGCCTGTGACTCATACATTACTGAGCGCTACGGTCTTTTCCTCTACAGCTGCCGAGGCAGATGCTATGGCAACAGCCTTTATGGTTTTCGGAAAGGACTCTACTTTGAGTTTCTTAGCGCAAAATGACTACCTAGGCGACTATGTTTATTTGATATACGACTCTGCGGGTGTTCTTAAAACCTATAAAAGTCCGCAAATTGAGGCAATCATTGATGAGAAGTAGCTGATGAGTCCCGGCACTTAACTATTACACTGCTCAGTTGGTTTAGCACCGCAAACTGAACAATTTCCACTTCCATCATTTAGAATTGGGTTGTTGCTAGCACATGTACCCGAAAATTCTCCGTCTTTTTTACCCCAAATTTTAATTGCTATGCCTGCAAAACCGAGTCCTAGAAGTAAGATAGCAAATAGTATTACTGTCATTGAGCAAAGTTAAGCAGCAGAATTAAAAAGATTAATTTTTTTGGATAATTTCTCCGTTGCCCTCATCTGCCCATTTCTGGATGATTTTTGGGGCGCCATAAACTATTATATCACCATCGTCAAATATCTGATAACTCAATCTCTCAGAAACATTCACTATTATGTCACCTGTATGATTATTGTGCGGGACGGACACCTCCGAGATTAAATTCTTTGCATTGATAGGTGCATAGCTGGAATTATAGAAATTTGCAAAGTGAGTTACTCCAGAAATACCAATATCAGTTGCACCTGTATGAGCCAGAATACTTAAACTATCCCCTTCAAATTTTATATTGACTGATCCAGCTACGTCATCAACCTCTAGCGAGAGTTTTCCTGTAGTGTGCGAGTTTTCGAATATTAGACTTCCGCTTCCCTTATTTATGATTTTAGTCAAATGATTGTAATGTATATTTAGCTTAGGGTTTACTTTTTGATCTCGAATCCAATCACAACTGTTCTCCTCACTTATGAATAGTGTGTTATGCTTAACGCTTGTAATTATTCCATCCGTCAATCCTTCGCCAAATTCAACTTCGGCCCAGTTCAAGGTGTCTTGGATGAGATTAATGCCCAGGCGGCCACTTATGGTAATTTGATTAAAACTATCAAGCGTTCGCTCTTCGGTAATAATATCACCCAAGGCACTAGCGCATTCTGGAGAATCCTGTCCTGTGCAACCGTATAATGCCGTGGCCAGCGTTATACAATTAAAAACGATATGCCGCGCCCAACTCAATAAAGTCTGCTTTAAAAAAGTGTGTTTTCAAACTTAAATTTGCTCCCCAGTGTTTTGTAAAATAATATCGTGTACTAATTCTATGGTACATAAATCCATCGCCTCTGTAGCTGTCAAGAATATAAACTCCGAGATTTAGGCTTACGACAAGTTCTTCAATGTGTATTTGATATCCAATACGAATTCCTGATTGTATAATATCTAAGGCAGATACAGTATCTCCTTTCGCCTCTCTAACAGCTGAAAGTGAGCTATTGTAGAAGACATCAATTCCAGAGGATAGACTACTTTTTTTACCAATACCAAATGCCCTTTGAGCCGATATATTTAAGGTCCCAAATTTGGTTTTACGTGGTTCATAAACTTCCTTAAGGCCAAAATTGCCGGATATGTCCCAATATCCTTTGACTTTTCCTGAGTCCTTGGGAATAGGATGCATTTCATTTACATCCGCTAGGTAGGTCTGTAAACCGAGTGAAATCATGGGATAATTTAGACCTAGATTTGGTAGGGCAAAAGATGCATTTGATAGATGATTAAAGCTCATGGAAGTGGACAACAACATCCTTTTGCTCAACTTGAATGATAGCTTTTGTCCTAAAAGCAAGTATCCATTAATACTGCTTCCAATTGCTATGTTTTTGTAGTTGTCTTCAAAATCGAACTTCTTTGTTGTAAACCCTATTCCTGCGCCCATTTCAAAGGACCAAATAAACTTCTGCGACTGCAAAATTTTAGAAGAGATAAAAGCGCCAACCCCAAGTCCATATCCCAGAATCTTTTTGTTAGCTAAATCAAAACCACGAATGGTAATTCCAATATCAGGATTATTGTAAAGTCGATGCCATCGTTGTGAGCCATCTGTCTTCTTAATCAAGCGAATCTCTAAAGCATTAGCAGGACCTGTGGGTAGATGTAACATATTTTGTCTATGAGGTAGTAAAAACCCCCTATGATAATGCCCTTCAATTGCATATTGACTAATGCCAGTTTGAGCTGTAATACAAATGCTTAGAATAGTGAGGAACCTTGTAATATGGATGTATTCGCTTTTCAAATCATATGAAATCACACTGATAGACGAATATCAAAAAGAAATGGACACTATTTTCATTGCATGACAATTATCTTAAACACACCTTTGCCCTTATGCGACCAGAATTAACAGCTTTTGAGAGACTTGTGCAGATTATTGCAGAATTACGTGAAGGATGTCCATGGGATAGAAAGCAGACCCTAGAGTCGCTTAGATACCTCACTATTGAGGAAACTTATGAGTTGAGTGATGCTATTCTGGAACGGGATTTAGATGAGGTGAAAAAGGAGTTGGGTGATCTGATCATGCACATTGTTTTTTATGCTCAGATAGGCTCGGAAACTAATGATTTTACAATAGCAGATGTAATTGAATCAGTAAACGAAAAGTTAGTAAGGCGGCATCCACATATTTATGGTGATGTAGAGGTGGCAAGTGAGGAAGAGGTTAAAAGAAATTGGGAGAAAATTAAACTTTCAGAGGGTAAAAAATCAGTTTTAGAAGGAGTGCCAAAAAGTTTACCTGCTATGGTAAAGGCAAATCGGATTCAGGAAAAAGCAAGAGGTATTGGATTTGATTGGGATCACGAATCCCAAGTTTGGGATAAACTAGTGGAAGAGATTCAGGAGCTGAAAACCGAAATTAATAATAAGGCTTCGAAGATTAGAATAGAGGATGAATTTGGAGATGTGCTTTTCAGTATAATAAACTATGCTCGTTTTATTGATGTAAACCCGGAGGACGCCCTAGAAAGGACAAACAAAAAATTCATTAAACGATTCCAGTTTCTTGAAAAAAGATCAGAGTACCTGAAGAAAGATTTAAGTGACATGACCCTGGATGAAATGGAAGCCATTTGGCAAGAATCTAAGACAAAAGTCTAGGCGAGAAGTCCAGTGACAATACCAATCGCAATTACTGCTATACGAGACGGGCTCAGACGATGGTGGTTCGAACTTTCGAAGAGAATAGTAGTAGATACATGCAGTAAGATACCGATAGTTAATCCTAAGCTCATGAACATTATATCTGCAGCTCCCTCACCAGTAGTTTCGCCAATAATGTATTGTATCGAGCTTCCAATTACTGTGCAAAGAATAAAACCAATTATCCATATTGTGGATTGCTTTTTTTGAATTCCTGATTTTGACAATAGCATAGCTAATGTGATAGCGACAGGAATTTTATGAAGCATAATGCCAACGGTAAGCTGCTCATGAAAAACTGATGTGGAATCAAAAAGGACAGATGCCATGGGCATACCTTCAATAATCGCGTGAATGCATAGTGCGAGGTAAGATACATACAGCACTTTTGAAGAATTAGCTGTATGAGAATGACCGTGTTCTATTCCGCGTGAATAGTTTTCGAGTAGAATCTGAATTAGAAAACCTGCTAATAAAAAGTAACCAGCTTCATTTGGAATTCTCTCGAAAAGTTCAGGTAAAATGTGAGTGAAAATGATGGTCATTAGAAACGCTCCACCAGCCGAAAGAAATAAATAGATCCACTTTTTGTTGTGCGGAGGCTTTAAAACGAACCAAAGTCCAGCAGCGAGTGAAATGGCTAGACCAATGAGATAAAAAAACATCTACTTTTTCTTTTGTGCAATGATAATAAGTCTTGGCTGACTGGAATCGAATCCACCAAGTTGATAATTGCCATGGGTTGATAGAATGGTGAACCCGATTTTTTCAAACATCTCCAATAGATCACTCTCAGCGAAGACCATTACCTTTTCTTCGAATGTCATTTCTGAGTCACCATCTACCACCTGAATTGTTTTTATGATGTGTTTTTCAACAATAGCCTTGCTGGTAGTGAATTTTACACCATCGAATTCAACTTCATTTGAAATTCCAGTATCACAACTCACGGATGCTGAGTTTAAATAATCGAAAACAAAAATGCCCTTAGGATTAAGAGTATTGTAAATATTCTCAAGAGCCTTATAGTGTTCATGTATTGTTTCAAAATATCCGAAGCTTGTGAAAAGATTTAACGCAAAATCGTACTTATCGCCTCTAAAGGGCTTTCGAATATCATGAACGAAAAACTTGAGTAAATCAGATTCAGCTTTTTGCGCTTGAAGAATACTATTCTCAGATAGATCTACCCCGGTTGTATTAAATCCATTTTCAGCCAATTGCATTGAATGGCGGCCTTTTCCGCAGGCAATATCGATAAAGGTTGAACCAATATTGGGTTTTAAAAAAGAAAGAAGCGCGTCAATAAACTGACGCGCTTCTTTCTCATCTCTATTTGAATAGAGCAGATGGTAATAGTCAGTATCGAACCAGGTCCTAAACCATTCTGCTGAACTCATTATTGTTATTTACTAGCTTTAACTGGCTCCATCGATGGAGTCATTTTAACTGGCATTTCCTTTTTAGTTTCATTCTTCACCAGCTTCAATTCATCTATGATGTTTTGAGCTCCAGCGTATTTGTCAATGATGAAGAGTATATACCTGACGTCAACGGCAATAGTGCGCTGCAGTTTTGGCTCAAAGGCAATGTCACCGCTCATTGCTTCCCAGTTTCCGTCAAAAGCACAACCAATTAATTCACCCTTTCCATTTATTACAGGGCTTCCCGAATTACCACCAGTAATATCAGTGTTTGTTAGAAAGCAAATACGAAGGGTTCCATCTTCTCCATACTGCCCGTAATCCTTTTTTTCGTAAAGGTTTTTTAGTTTTTCAGGAACAATAAACTCATCATTATTTGGATCTTCCTTTTCCATGATGCCTTCAATTGTTGTGTAGAAGTTGTAATATACAGCGTCAGCAGGATAGTAATCTAAAACATTACCATAGGTAACTCGCATAGTTGAATTAGCATTTGGATAATAGTTTTTATCAGAGTTCATCTCTCGTAAGCCATGCACGAAAAGTCGATTTGAGTTTTCGATTTTGTTCATTGCATCTCCAGTCATAGGGTTAATTACTGATCGGTAATGATTTACAAATTGAGTGGAAAATTGAAAAACTGCATCCTTATCTAAGACTTTTTTGGATGGAGCATTTAAAAAAGCATTGAACTTTTCTTCGCTCGTAAAAATGCTTTTTGAATACATTTTTTCTACGGCTTTTGTAAAGTCTCCTTTGGACTTAGCTACCATATCAGTAAAAACTTTTGGATGTTGTCCTTTTGGTACGTCATTGTAAAACATTTCAAAAAGCTTGGCAGCAACCCTTTTGTCTGTAGGTAGATTAAAATCTTTGTAAAATTTTTCTCCTCTTTCCCGCATGGTCGCAGCGGCTGCGTCAATAGCCGCCTGATTAACTTCTTCTTGGCTCATGGCTGCGTAAAGTTGCGAAGTCCTGTAAGCCATAAGCGATGCCTCACTGGCGAAGATGCACTCACCAAAATATGTCCGAAATAGAATAGATTCAGCATTCATTTCGAATCCTTTTTGCCATTCGTTCATTACTTCACCGTAAATTTCCTTTCTTTCCTCGTCTTTATTGACCCAAGCCATGAACTCATCTTCGAGTTCTTTTTTCTTATCATAAACCTTGAGCCTTTTCAGACCTCTCTGCTGTCCAATAAAGTATTTCCAATAATTACTAACCTGAGCGTACTTAGAGGCATATTGGATGCGAATTGAGCTATTAGAATTCATGTCTTCCTTTAAGATCGCTAGTCGCTCTCCGCGAATTTTCACAACGCTTGGCTGACGATAATCGAGCTCCTGCTGAACACCGTAGGAACTTAAATATCGATCAGTACTACCAGGGTACCCCATAATCATTGCATAGTCATCTTTGTCTATACCACTTATAGATACCGGTAGAAAGTGCTTTGGCTTGTATGGTTTGTTTGTCTCTGAATAATCAGCCGGTTTCCCATCTTCTCCCATATAAACCCGAAGAAGTGAAAAATCTCCAGTATGTCGCGGCCACATCCAGTTGTCAGTGTCACCTCCATACTTTCCTATTGACGAAGGAGGAGCTCCAACCAAACGAACATCTCTATA
>Ga0257120_1000975_pt1 | contig 19834 bp, 14 predicted proteins | sample SI106_10metaG_FD_190153 | JGI IMG/M metagenome (GOLD analysis project Ga0257120, IMG submission 190153) | Marine microbial communities from Saanich Inlet, British Columbia, Canada - SI106_10 | ecosystem: Environmental > Aquatic > Marine > Inlet | place: Canada: British Columbia | collected... | reverse complement strand
CCCAGGATGCCAAAGACAAGCCAGCGAGGAAGTATGGGTTTACGATTATTTTGCAAGGTCAATGACTACATTTGCAGATCGGATAAAATTACAATTTATGCAACGAGACGAACAGGTATTTGACATCATTCAAGATGAACACGATCGACAATTACACGGAATTGAATTAATTGCTTCAGAAAACTTTGTCAGTAATCAGGTAATGGAGGCAATGGGATCAGTAATGACCAATAAATACGCTGAAGGTTATCCAGGAAAGCGATACTATGGTGGCTGTCAATTTGTTGATAAAACGGAACAATTAGCAATCGATCGAGCAAAGGCACTTTTCAATGCTGATTGGGTCAACGTGCAACCACACAGTGGAGCTCAAGCTAATGCGGCCGTAATGTTGGCTTGTCTTAATGCCGGAGATGCAATTCTTGGTTTTGACCTCAGTCACGGAGGGCACCTTACTCATGGAAGCTCAGTGAATTTTAGCGGCAAATTATATAAGAGCAATTTCTATGGTGTTGAGCCCGATACTGGACTCATTGATTGGGACAAAGTGGAAGCCAAAGCGCTTGAGGTTAAACCAAAAATGATCATTTGCGGAGCCTCAGCTTATAGCAGAGATTGGGATTATGAGCGCCTTAGAGCGATTGCAGATAAAGTTGGCGCTTTATTGCTTGGTGATGTTTCCCATCCATCAGGACTCATTGCAAAAGGAATACTCAATGATCCTCTACCATATTGTCACATAATTACTACTACGACTCATAAAACCCTCCGAGGTCCGCGTGGAGGTATGATAATGATGGGTAAAGACTTTGAAAACCCATGGGGCAAAAAAACTCCCAAAGGCTCTGTGCGCATGATGAGTTCTTTATTGGATAGTGGTGTTTTCCCAGGAACCCAAGGTGGACCATTAGAGCATGTAATTGCGGCAAAAGCGGTTGCATTTGGTGAAGCTTTGACTGAAGACTATATGAATTATTGTCTGCAGGTAATAAAGAATGCCTCAGTAATGGCTGATGAATTTATAAAGCGAGATTACAAGGTAATATCCGGTGGAACTGACAATCATTTGATGTTAATAGACTTAAGAAATAAGGATATCAGTGGAAAAGAAGCGGAAGCTGCACTTGTGGCTGCAGACATAACCGTGAATAAAAACATGGTTCCTTTTGATGATAAATCACCTTTTGTTACGTCCGGAATTCGCATCGGTACCGCTGCAATCGCTACCAGGGGAATTAAAGAAGATAAGATACCCTGGATTGTTAACCTCATTGATAAGGTTATAACTAGCAATGGAGATACATCCGTAATTGATGCCGTTCGGTCTGAAGTGAATAATGAAATGAAAAACCTTCCGCTCTTCGCGGAATAGTCTTATAAACTATGAGCAAAGCAAATGACCCATCAATAAAAAGCTGGATAGAGATTCCTTCAGATTCAGATTTTTCAATTCAAAATCTTCCATTCGGAATTTTTTCAGTCGATGACAAGCCTAAGCGAGTTGGTGTAGCAATAGGCGATTACGTGCTCGATTTATCCGCGTTACACGATCTTGGATTTCTTGATATTGATATCTATTCGCATTATCATTTTGAGGCTGACTTTCTTAATGAACTAATGAAATTGGGCAAGAAAGCCGTTTCTCAATTAAGAGAAGAACTATCATACTTATTATCTATAGATTGTGATGATTTAAAACTAAGCACCAAACAAGACATCCTACTATATCGACAAGACAAAGTAACAATGCATTTGCCCGTAAAGGTTGGTGATTACACCGATTTTTATTCCTCTGAGGATCATGCTAGGAATGTGGGCACCATGTTCCGCGATCCTGATAATGCTTTACTTCCAAATTGGAAGCATATTCCTGTAGGGTATCATGGCCGCTCATCAAGTATAATCATTAGTGGGCAAGAAATACATAGGCCAAAGGGCCAAATGAAACCGAAAGATGCAGCAAAGCCAAGTTTTGGTCCCTGTAAACTGCTAGACTTTGAACTAGAAATGGGGTTTGTAACATTTGACGGTAAGCCCCTGGGGCAATCTATTAGCACAGCAGAAGCCGAAGATCATATATTCGGAATGTTGCTGTTCAATGACTGGAGCGCCCGCGATATACAAACATGGGAGTACGTTCCCCTAGGACCATTTCTTGCTAAAAATTTCGCTTCGTCCGTTTCACCTTGGATAGTTACAATGGACGCATTGGAGCCATTTAAAGTTCCTGGCCCAGTTCAAGATCCGAAAGTCTTTCCGTATTTAGAGTACTCAGGAAACAAAAACATAGATATCAAACTCGAAGTTTCGATTAAGCCTGAGAATTCCGATGAGACTATTATTTCAAAATCCAATTACAAGCATATGTATTGGAACTATGCCCAGCAGTTGGCTCATCACACCGTAAATGGTTGTAATATCAATATAGGCGACATGATGGCATCGGGAACTATCAGCGGCACAATTCCTGAGTCATACGGGTCAATGTTAGAATTATCCTGGAGAGGCACAAAACCGATGAAAATGAATGATGGAAGTGAAAGGAAATTCATTCATGACATGGATACGGTAATCATGCGAGGACACGCTGAAAAGAATGGCGTTAGAGTTGGCTTTGGTGAAGTAAGCACCAAAGTATTACCTGCGATATAATTTTTATCGTTTTCGTCTTCAACCAAGCTGCCACCATTACTACCTTAGATGTAAATGACCGAGGAGGATATTAAAGCTGAAAACAAGCTCATTCTGAGAGAGTATCGTGCTCTTTTAAAGAATACGAAGCGAGAAATGGACGATGCGGATCGATTGCTGATTCGTAAAGCTTTTGATTTAGCCGTTGAAGCGCACCGTCCAATGAGAAGGAAATCGGGTGAGGCGTATATATTTCATCCCATTGCAGTTGCCAGAATAGTTTCAGAGGAAATAGGCTTAGGTACAACCTCCATTGTTTGTGCCTTGCTGCATGATGTTGTTGAAGACACAGAAATAAATCTGGATGATATAGAAAGCTTATTTGGCACTCGAGTTCGGATCATAATAGATGGACTTACCAAGCTGCGAGGTGCTCAATTTGGCGAGGACGTATCCATACAAGCAGAGAACTTTCGGAAGATGCTTCTCACTCTTTCAGATGATATACGAGTGATACTTGTCAAACTAGCAGACAGGTTGCATAACATGCGAACCTTGGATTCAATGCGGCATGATAAGCAACAAAAAATAGCCTCTGAAACTCTTTATTTATACGCTCCCCTATCACACCGTCTTGGTTTATACAACCTCAAGTCTGAGTTTGAAGATTTATGCCTCAAATACAAAGAGCCAGATATTTATTCGACCATTGAGAGGTCACTTGAAAAGAGTAAGGCAGTAAGAACCAGGTTCATAAATCGGTTTACTGTCCCAATAAGGAAGTCGCTTGATGAAATTCATTGTGATTATGAGATAAAAACCCGTACAAAATCTGTCTTCTCCATTTATAACAAAATGGTAAATAAGAATATACCCTTTGAAGAGGTATATGATTTGTTTGCTATTAGGGTAATAATTGAATCTGAACCTGCAAGTGAAAAAAGTGATTGCTGGCAGGTCTACAGTGTGGTTACCGATAACTATCAGCCGAATCCCGATCGCTTGAGAGACTGGATTAGTACGCCAAAAACGAACGGTTACGAATCACTGCATACCACCGTAATGAGTCCTTCTGGTAAATGGGTTGAAGTACAAATACGCACTCGAAGAATGGATGATATTGCGGAAATGGGATACGCTGCCCATTGGAAATATAAGGAATCTGCAAGTGAAAATGCTTTGGATGATTGGATTACAAAAATTCGCGAGACACTTGAAAACCCAGATCCGAATGCACTTGATTTTATTGATGATTTCAAACTGAATTTATTTTCAGATGAAATTTTCGTTTTCACGCCAAAGGGCGATTTACGAAACTTACCTTCATCTGCTACCGCATTAGATTTTGCATTTGAAATCCACACAGATGTTGGAGCAAAATGTATCGGAGCCAAGGTAAACCACAGATTAGTTCCGCTTAGTCACGAATTAAAAAGTGGCGATCAAGTAGAAATAATCACCTCAAAAAACCAGAGTCCTAAAGAAGACTGGCTTCGATATGTAGTTACTGCGAAAGCAAAATCAAAAATCAAAAACCATCTTAAGGAAGACAAGAGACTGGCCATAACGGACGGCAAGGAAATACTCGAACGTAAACTGAAGAACTTAAAAATTAATCTCAATGAGGAAAACCTCAATAAGATTGTCAATTTTTATCGTCTTCCAACTTCACAAGATTTGTTTTTTAAAGTGGCCACTGCTCAACTTGACTTATCCAAATTAGCTGCGCTTAAAAAAGATGCTGGTCAATTAAAGTATCGGAAATCGGTTCGAAAAAAACAGGACAATTTCAAACAAATCGCAACCAAATTTGACGACAAAAGCGCCAATTTGGTTATTGGTGACTCCATGGAGAAGTTTGATTACAAGCTTTCAAGTTGTTGTAATCCAATTCCTGGAGATCATGTATTTGGCTTTATAACTATTAACGATGGTATCAAGATTCATCGTGAAAATTGTCCTAATGCAATTCAGATGATGTCCAAGTATGCCTACAGAATAGTTAAGGCAAAATGGACGAGCCAGGAAAGCATTGCATTTTTAGCTGGAATACGGATTAGTGGGATTGATCAAGTTGGACTTGTCAATGAACTTACCAAGGTCATTTCAAGCGAATATCATGTCAATATGCGAAGCATCTCCTTCGAGTCGGATGACGGAATTTTTACTGGTGAAATAATGGTTTATGTGAACGACACAACTCACCTCACTGAACTCATGCGTAAACTCCGGAATATAAGCGGTGTGACCACCGTTAGCAGAATAAAAGGAGATAAGCAAGAACCAACATTTACACAAGCGAATTGATACCTTTGTCCACTTGAAATGAAGCAAACAGACAACAAACTTCAAGTACGAGGAGTATTCAAAAGCTACCTCGAAGAACAAGGTCACAGGAAAACTCCTGAGCGCTTCGCAATTTTGGACGAAATATATTCTTCTGCAGGGCATTTTGATGTTGAAGAATTATATGTGCAAATGAAAAACAAGAAGTACCGTGTAAGCCGCGCTACTCTTTACAATACAATTGATTTATTGCTTGCGTGTAACTTGATTCGAAAACATCAGTTTGGAAAATCCCAAGCACAATACGAACGCAGTTTTGCGAATAGACAGCATGATCATATTATTTTCACTGATAGTGATGAAGTAAAAGAGTTTTGCGACCCAAGGCTTCAGCTAATAAAGAATTCTTTGGAGGAGTCATTGGGTATCAAGATTCTTCATCATTCATTAAATTTTTACGCAGTCAAGAACGAGGAGTAAATTACGCTCGTTCATCAATTCTATAGATTATGCAAGTAGATGTTTTGTTGGGTATGCAGTGGGGAGACGAAGGCAAGGGTAAAATTGTTGACGTACTTACTCCGAATTACGATATCATAGCACGGTTCCAAGGTGGTCCAAATGCAGGACATACGCTCGAGTTTGATGGAAATAAGTTTGTCCTTCATACTATTCCTTCTGGAATATTTCATGAAGGAAAAATGAACCTCATCGGAAATGGTGTGGTAATAGACCCTTCAATTTTTAGAAAGGAAATTGAGAATTTAATTGAACAAGGTGTCCCTTACAAGGAGCGTCTGCTTATATCTCGCAAAGCTCATCTCATTTTACCAACTCATCGCTTGCTTGACGCAGCGTCTGAAGCAGCTAAGGGTAAAGATAAAATTGGATCGACTTTGAAGGGTATTGGTCCAACCTATATGGACAAAACCGGACGAAATGGTCTTCGAGTAGGAGATCTTGAATCACCTCATTTTCAAGAAAAATATAAAGCTTTGAAAGAGAAGCATATCCAAATGCTTGAGCGCATGGACTTTGAAATTGAAGGTCTTGATGAATTGGAAAAGACCTGGATGGATGCCGTTAAATTTATGATGGAAATTCCATTTACAAATTCTGAATACTACATCAATAATGCCCTTTGTGCAGGAAAAAGAATACTTGCTGAAGGCGCCCAAGGGTCGCTTTTGGACATTGAATTTGGCTCCTACCCTTTCGTTACATCCTCAAATACTATCTGCGCAGGAGCATGCACTGGATTGGGAATAGCTCCAAATAAAATTGGAGATGTTTATGGAATTTTCAAAGCATACTGTACAAGAGTCGGTAGCGGTCCATTTCCCACTGAATTGGAAGACGAAGTAGGACAAGGACTAAGAGATATTGGACATGAATATGGCGCGACTACAGGTAGGCCAAGAAGGTGTGGCTGGCTGGATATAGTTGCTTTAAATTACGCTGTTATGCTAAACGGTGTTACCAAGCTTATAATGACAAAGGCAGACGTCCTAAGCGATTTTGAAACGATAGAAGTTTGCACTTCATACAAATTTGATGGTAAGGAAACTCCTGAGGTTCCGTTTGATCATGCTGACGAACGCATAGAAACCGTGTATTCACCTATGGCAGGATGGCAGTGTGATTTGCATGTTGACACTCCTCTACCTCAAGCGCTAGAGAGCTATATTGATTTTGTAGAAACCGAAACAAAATGCCCGATATCAATTGTTTCTATGGGACCAGATAGAACTCAAACAATGATTCGCGATACCCAACTTGCATAAAATGCGCTTGGCATTCGCACTAATTTGCCTTTTTCTTGTTTCATCATTTCAGGCATTTAGTCAGAAAAAACAGGAAGAGATCGAGCTTTTGCATGCGGATAAATTCACCGTAGACAAATACACTCCAAAAGGTGCCAACAAACTAAAAGGCTCTGTTAGACTAAAACATCAGAATGCACTCATGTTTTGTGATAGCGCACTGTTGTTTGATAATAACAGCCTTAGAGCTCAAGGTAAAGTTAAGATCGTAGAAAGTGACTCATTAACTCTTATAGGAGACTCCCTCTTCTATGACGGAAATACCAAAATCGCAGAATTTCGTGGGAATGTTGTCATCGACAATGGATCGTCTATTCTCAAAACCGATTACCTCGATTACAATCGTGAAACGGGAATGGGGGCGTACTTCAATGGAGGCGATATTGATAGCAAGCAAGAGAAAATTCATCTAACCAGTGAGCGGGGGTATTACTATACTGAGGCAAAGGTTTTTCACTACAAAACTGATGTGGTTATGACACATCCCGATTATGTGATTTATACTGATACCATGCACTATTCTTCTGACCTCGAAAAAACTTGGTTTTTTGGTCCAACACATATAGAGTTTGATAATAGAGATATATTTTGTGAATATGGCTGGTTCGACCAACTAGCAGATCGAGCCAACTTTATTCGAAACGCAAAGATTTTGACATCGGGGCAAATATTGAAAGGAGACACAATTGACTATGATCAAAAATCCCAAATAGGGATTTCGAAATGCAATGTTGTCATGATTGATACCTCACAAAAATTTGAGGTTAATGGTGACTATGCAATATATTATGAGGAAGATAGCGTGAGCTATGTAACGGAGAATATGCTGATGAAGCAAGAAATGAATGGTGATACATTTTTTCTTGTGGCCGACACTCTTCATTCCTATGTAGATACTTGCTGGCATGAGCGGATTATTCGAACCTATCATAATACCCGTTTTTTCAAAACCGATATGTCAGGTCAGTGCGACTCGCTGATATATCACACAGCGGATAGCATTATTTACATGTACGAAGACCCTATTCTTTGGTCTGAAAACAATCAAATCACCGCTGATTCCATTCAACTTACCATGTCAAATGGAACAATGGATAAGATGTATATGAATCGAAATGCCTTCATTATCGCCCACGAAGACAGCATCTTTTACAATCAGATCAAAGGCACCAATATGATTGGTTATTTCAAGGAGGCTGAGTTGAACAAAGTCGATGTTTTTGGAAACGGACAAACTGTTTACTATCCAAGAGAAGAAGACCAAACACTTATTGGAGTGAATGAAACGAAATGCTCTAATATGATGATCAGAATTGATAGCAGCGCCATCAAGAAGATCAATTTTTATGATCGGCCAACGGCCACTCTAACCCCTACTGATGAAATGCCTGTGAATGGTTTGCAACTGGATGGATTCATTTGGAGAAACAAAGAAAGACCAACCTCTGTGAATGATTTGATACAGGGTACTAGTTCACCCTCTATCGCAAAAAAATCTAAAGAAAGTAATGTTATCGATACAGAATCAACTGAGCTCGAGGACAAAGGAATTGTTGATCCTGAAGAAAAATCACTCAAAAATGCACCGACAACCAAGGTCGACACAGAAGCAATTCCCGAAAAAGTGTTCACAAAAGAGGAAAAAGCCAAGGCGAGTGAAAGGAAAAAATCTAAGCTAAATAAGAAGCCAAAGACTACGGAAGAAGAGTAGCATGCCAAGACTTAGAAACGGGCACTTGCCAGTCTTTCTTGAGTTGCTCTAAAGAATCTAAGACATTATTAAAAACTATCGTTTCCGAATTGACGGACCCTGCTTGAAGCATATCTCTAAACGCATTTACATCACACTCCTTTACTTCATCTGCAACCATATAGGCCACTTTCATTCTATTAAGAAGATCTAGCTCATAAGACTGATCAATCTCCTGTATTACCGCCATCAATCCATCTATTGAACAACCTGTAGCAGGAGCTTTTGACTCGTCAACCGCGATCACAATAAAACGCTCGAAATATATTTCAAAACCACAAAACAGTTCACTGCCATGGGCCGCCCAATTCGATAAAAAATTGACTATTCTCTCATTTACCTCACCCAACAATTCGCCTTTGATAATCTTGGAGGATTGAAAAATCCATAACCTGCAAGTGGCAGACATATCAGCCAAACTCTGTGTCTTCGTCTCCATCATAAATCGGCTGCTTCAGCAATTAATTCGGCCAAATCCTTGACTTCAATCTCTTCCTCTTTATTGAAGTGTTTCACACCATCGGTCATCATGGTATTACAAAATGGACAACCAGCTGCTATTATATCTGGCTTTACTTCTAGCGCATCTTCTGTTCGTTCAATGTTCACCTCTTTATCGCCTTTCTCTGCCTCTTTAAACATCTGAGCTCCGCCAGCTCCACAACATAATCCTTGGCTTTTGCATCGTTTCATCTCAACCAGTTCCGCGTCTAGTTTTCTAATTAAATCGCGCGGAGCCTCATAGACACCATTCGCTCTTCCGAGGTAACAAGGATCATGAAATGTGATTTTCTTGCCTTTGAATGAACCGCCCTCAATAGTGAATCTTCCATCGGTCAATAAATTTTGAAGAAACTGAGAATGGTGAAGCACTTCATAATTACCACCCAACTCTGGATATTCATTTTTAAGAATATTGAAACAATGTGGGCAAGTAGTTACAATCCGCTTTACCTCATATGCATTTAGCGTTTGAATATTGGTGAAAGCCTGCATTTGATATAAGAACTCATTTCCGGCCCGCTTTGCTGGATCACCCGTGCAACTTTCTTCTGCTCCAAGAACTGCAAATTTTACATTCGCCTTATACAGAATCTTTGCAAAGGCTTTGGTTATTCTTTTAGCGCGGTCATCAAAACTGCCCATGCATCCCACCCAGAACAGAACCTCAGGTTGCTCGCCTGCGGCCGTCATTTGCGCCATTGTTTTTACTGTAGTAGACTCTGCCATCTGTTCTTCAATAGTTTATTTTTCGTTTAATTCATCCGTCCAATTCCCTCTATCCGCTTGTGCAAACTGCCAAGGGGCTCCATTGTTTTCAACATTAGTAAACATTGTATTAAGCTCTAAAGGTGCTGCGGACTCTTCCATGACTAAGAATCTTCTTAAATCAACAATTATGGATAAAGGATTAATATTCACAGGGCAAGCTTCTACGCAAGCGTTACAAGTGGTGCATGCCCATAATTCTTCCTTGATAATAAAATCTCCTAATAGACTTCGTTCATCGTTGGCTTCCAAACCTTCTTTTCGTCTCAATTGTCCAACCTCCTCTAATCGATCTCTTGTATCCATCATTATCTTCCTCGGAGACAAAAGCTTACCTGTTTGATTTGCTGGGCACTCTGAAGTACAACGGCCACATTCCGTGCATGAATATGCATCCATTAGTTGTTTCCAACTAAGATCTTCAACATCTTTTGCACCAAAACGCTGTGGAGTTGGTGCGTCAGCAGGAGGTGCCGCATAAGGATCTGCTGATGGATCCATCATCAATTCAACCTCTTTTTTAACTGCCTCTAGATTTCCAATCTCTCCACTAGGCTGAAGTCTTGAGTAAAATGTGTTCGGAAAAGCAATGAAAATGTGGAAATGCTTGGAGTATAGCACATAAATCGAAAAAGAAAATACTCCGACAATATGAAACCACCAGCAAACTCTTTCAATCAGAAATAAGGTGTCGACATTATTTGGCATAAAACCAGTGAGATAAGCACTAATCCAAAACCACCCTCCAAAATCAAATCCTGAATAATGATCATGTCCAGCAGCGGCCAGCAGCTCTGATGGAGCTGTCATTAGTACACTGTCAGCTGCATTCATTGTAAGAAAAGCCAACATGAGCAAGATTTCTACTACCAGAATAATATTAGCATCAGAAGTAGGCCACTTTGTCATTTCCTTTCCTGAGAACCGTTTAATGTTGCCAATGTTTCTTCGAATTAGAAATACTACACATGCAACAAGAACGAGAAAAGCTAGGATTTCAAAAACCCCAATAAAAATGTAGTATGCACTTGGCCCAATCAGTCCTTCAAAAACTCTGTGCGTACCGAAAATTCCATCTATTAGAATCTCCAAAATTTCAATATTAATAATTACAAAACCCACATATATGAACACGTGCATTATACCTGCAATTAGACGAGTTACTAGTTTGCTTTGACCCAGCGCAACTCTTGCCATTATTCGAAACCGTTCACTAAAATTGCCGGATAAATCGAGATCGCGGCCAAGGTTTATGTTATAACGAATTTCGCTTAGCCTTCGCGTGAATATGAATGCTGTTGCACCCAATAGAATGACAAATACAATGCTTGATATCATACGTTATGAGTTTAATCCACGAAGAAACAGATTGATTTAATTGGTAGTGGTGTCAACCTCAATTACTCTTCCGTTTGCATCTCGATTTTTTTTCGGTTCTGGATTCTTGTTCTTTTTTCCCAAAGGAGACAAATATCGTTTAGGCTGTCGTCTAATATCCTCCGTGAGCATATCAATTTCCAGCGCAGCTTGTTCTAAGTTCCGGTAAAGTTGGTCATCGGTAACCAGCAATCCAAGAGATCCTTGGCCATTATTTATGCTAGTAATCAACGAATCAAATTGAGCCAAAGCACTCGAAGCATTTTGTATGGCAGTAGCATAATTCGCTCTTGTTAAGGAATCACTTATGATTGCCACGTTTTGAAGAATGTCATTTATGTTCTCGCTATTTGATCGAAGGTTTGCCGTTATTGCGCCAACATTATCTAACACTCTGCTGAGTTTTGCACTTTGGTTAGTAACCATTGTATCAATGCTCTCAGTTGCATGTTTGATGCTACCAATGGCCGCTTCAGCGGTTTTCACAGTTTCATTTATTGTAGTGACTGTAATCTGAACGTGAGCAACCAAATCTTGTGTTTCCTCAACTAATCTTTCGATTTTCGCCTGAATAGGAGCCAAAGCTTCTTCAACCACCTGTCCAAGCTCCTTTTCAATACCAGGGATCAGTGTATCTGAAGGATTATCAAAGGTCATTACTTCTGGAAACTCAAAATTCACTGCCTTTGAACCTAAAAGATCCTGATCGACAATTACTGCCTTTGTGCTGTCAGGCACGAGCAATCCTTCCAATTGGATTTCCATTTTCACCAAGATCTTATTGCCCTTGTTTGGCATGAGTGTCACATCTGAAACACGACCAATTTTAGCTCCATTCAGCATAATTGGATTATCCCGGGTCAATCCATCAATTCTATCGTAAACAGAATAGTAGCTTATGGTCTTGCCAAAGACATCCTTACCTTTCAAATAATTGAGACCAAAATAGATCAATCCTAATGTAATGAGTATCAGTACACCAACCTTTATTTCGTTTCTAACTTTCAATTATTTCTTACCCTGTGCATTAGTAATTTCGAGAGCCCTTGAAATCGGAATTCTTTCACCGCTATGAAAGGCGATTATAAACGCGTTTGGAAACGCCTTTTCTCTCACGGTTCGCTGCAAAGAAACAGCTTTTTTATAATCCATCACTTCACCTACTGTATACTTATACAATCCCTGCACTTCGTATTCACTCACACCTTCTAAGCCATTAAAACTCTCAGGTTTTAGCTCAATTTGCTTGGAAGAAGCCATGAGTTGAATTTTATAAATTACCTGATCATTTTTAAGATCAGATGGCGTCTCAACTTTTGGCGTAACTATCTCGTTATCTCCCTTCGTAACTTCATCTTTTCGCATGATTGGCACATCAAAATCTGAAACCGTAATTTCTACTCCCTCGATTTCTGCTTTATAGTCTTTAAAAGCTCGATAGATGGCTGATGCCATATATACTTTACCATTTTCACTGTTCAGAAAATCTTCCTCTTCTTTATTAGTCAAGAAACCAAGCTCAGTCAAAATACTAGGCATTGTAGTGAAACTTATCACCCAATATGGCGCCTGCTTTACTCCCCTATCTCTTCTACTTACCCTGTCTCTATATTGATCTTGAATTTTCGCGCTTAGGCTTAAACTCTGGTGCATGTGCGCTTTTTGTGCGAGCTCATATACAATCATATCCTCAGGGTTATTTGGATCCAAACCTCCATAGGTTTGTTCATAATTTTCTTCTAGCAAAACCACGGAGTTTTCGCGCTTCGCTAATTCCAGATTGGCCTTTTCCTTTGTCATTGACATTACGAAGGTTTCGGTCCCAAAGGCCGCTGTATTTGCAGCTGAATTGCAATGAATTGAAATAAAAACATCTGCTGGAATCTTATTTGCAATCTCTGTTCTGCCTTTAAGCGTAACAAATTTGTCTTCCTTTCGGGTATAAATCACATCCACATCTGGAAAGGCTCGTTGAATGTAATCTCCAAATTGGAGTGCAACTTCCAGTGAGATATCTTTCTCGCTATGCTTGTATCTGCCTGTTCCTAAGTTTCCTGGGTCATGTCCCCCGTGACCAGCGTCTATCACAACTTTGGTCACTCCAAGAGAAGACATTTTCGCTCCGCGATGATTCGGAACAAAGGATGAAAACCATAGAAAAAAGACCACGGAAACTAATGTTAACAATGTCCCTTTCATTTTCTTAAGAAGCTTTGCCATGTGGCTTGGTAGATTCGTTCTTAGTTTTGCGCATTCTTTCTGTAAGATAACAAATGTAGAATCATCCGTTCCAAACCACTTTGAGTATTAGTCGTTTCTTTCACCTGACTTTGTTAATTGTTTTCTGTGGTTTTCACGGAACGGCTCAGCGGGCGGATTCTCATGCGTTAAACGAGGTCGACACAAGCAATATTGCTATCGATTCGACTGACTCGCTAAATGCAGTTATGAATCTTGTTAGAGATGATTCGACTGTATCAGATTCCAACCTTATTGATTCTATTATACCTAAAAAGCGAAAATCAACGCTTGATCACGAGGTGCTTTACAACTCTGAGGATTCGATGATCATTGACTTGGCTAGTGACAAGGTATATCTGTACGGAAATGCAACTGCGGAATATGGTGACATAAAGCTTGAAGCAGATTTTATTGAAATTTCACTAGGAACTAGCGAACTAAGAGCGACAGGAATGCCAGACAGCACCGGAGAATTTGCTGGCTTCCCAGTATTTACGCAGGGTGGTATTGTTTTCGATTCCGAAGAAATGCGATATAATTTCAAAACACAAAGGGGACTTAGCAAATCTGTTAGAACACAGGAAGGAGCCGCTCCAAATGTGAGTTATATACACGGTGAATTGGTTAAAAAGGACACCGGAAAGGTCATCTATATTAAAAACGGTAAGTACACCACTTGCTCATACGATGAGCCGCATTACCACATTCATGCAGGAAAGTTGAAAATTATTACTGAAGATAAAATTGTAACAGGACCAGCGTATTTGTCAATTGAAGACATTCCAACTCCTCTTGCCGTACCGTTTGGTTTTTTCCCAAATAGCGAAGGAAGGGCGAATGGATTAATTGTTCCTGCATGGGGCGAAGCTAGAGGTCTGGGTTTAGGACTTACAGGTGGTGGCTACTATTTCGGTGTTGGTGACAGAGCGGACTTTGCCATTACCGCTGATGTTTATTCTCGCGGTAGTTGGAATGGATATTTAAATTCCCGATATGCCAAGAAATACAAATACAATGGAAGTTTAGGTCTCCAACTTATAAAACGAGTGTTTGGTGACCCCGAGTTCCCCGGGTATCGGAACCTTCCAATCAGATACCGAGTTCTATGGACTCACCGACAAGATCCTAAAGCTAAACCAGGTAGGACTTTTAGCGCAAGCGTTGACTTTGGCAACCCAGATGCTGATAGACTGAACATAAATAGCGGCACCACTCGACAAACAAGAAACAGTACAAAATCGAGTATTAATTATTCGAAAACTTTCGCAAACTCCCCATTCGCGTTTCGAGCATCAGCCTCCAGTGATCAAAACGCGGGAACAGGAAATGTTAATGTGCAATTACCTACAGCCGCATTGACCATGGCACGCATCTACCCCTTCAAGCGCAAGCAGGTGGTCGGGAAAGAGAAGCCTTGGGAAAAAATTGGAGTTCGAGGAACATTAGAGGGTAAAAATCAAGTCAACGCCCCTTTCGAATCTTTATTCACGGATAGTACCTTTAATGAAATGAGAAATGGTCTAAGTGCCAATATTCCAATTAATGCAGGATATAAAGTCTTTAGGTACGTGACTCTTTCCCCGTCAATAAACAATCGACTTTATGGTTTAAGGCAAACCATCAGAAGAGAATGGAACGCTGACAGTAATCGTGTAGATGAGTACAAGGTCAACGAATTAAACGGATATTGGACAGGCAATGCAGCTGTTCAATTAAGCACAATTATATATGGAGTCTACAACTATAAGAGCGATTTAATAAAGGCGATGCGCCATCAGTTGACACCAACAATTGGTGTAAGCTACGCCCCCGACTATAGCGATCCATCATGGGGATATTTCAAATCCGTTCAAGTAGACAGTTTTGAGAATTTTGATAATTATTCGATTTATGCCACTGGAATATATAGTGCTCCGGGTTCTAAAGAAAATGGAGTAATTAACATGAGCTTGAATAACACATTCGAAGTCAAGGTCAAAGATTTAAAGGACAGCACTGGAACAGGGGATGACAAAAAACTTCGTCTACTTGACGCCTTCAATTTCTCAACATCCTACAATATTGCCAAAGACTCGAATCGTTGGAATCCGCTCGCCATATCAGTTAGAACTTCCATCGTTCCTGGATTACGCTTTCTAGGCTCTGCTTCTCTTAACCCTTACGCTTGGAATGAAACCAGCGGCAGACAAACAGCTGAATATTGGTTCGAGAAAGATGGCTCAATCGGTCGCTGGCAAAATGCTCGAGTCAACATGACTTACTCTATTCGCCCAAAAAGCTCTCGCAATAAATCCAAACAAAAAGAAGAGGCACTCAGCGAAAACGGACTGTACTATACAGATTTTGTTGATTTTGAAGTTCCATGGAGCGCCAGTGTAGGATATAACATAAGCTATAACCGACGTGGACTGTCCGAAGTGGTAAATCAAACTATTGATTTTAGCGGAGATGTTAATATCACACAAAACTGGAAATTCGGTTTTATAACCAGTTATAACATCCGAGACAATGACTTTGGAGATAACACTTCTTTCAACATTTATAGAGACCTACACTGCTGGGAAATGAGTTTTAACGTATTACCTTTTGGAACTTTTCAGAGCTACAGGTTTGGCATAAACGTGAAAGCTAGCATGCTTCAAGACTTGAAGCTTAATAGAAACAGGAACTTTAACGTGCCATTAAGGTAGTTACATTCTCTCGGGAACATTCACTCCTAGTAACGACATAGATTTTTCAATCGTTTTTGCAGTTAACTGAGTTAGACCCAATCGAAAACCTCGTTCATCTAAATCAGCATTTAGAATGGGCATTGTTTGATAAAACTGATTGTATGCCTTCGCTAATTCCAAACAATAATTTGCAATCGCTGACGGATTCATACCATTTGCGGCTTCATCCATTTCATTCCTAAAGGCACCTAAAGTCCTTGCAAGATGGCGTTCCTTATCACTTAGCTGATATATTTTCGAGTACTTAAAATCACCCGCCTTCCTCAACACAGCCTTACAGCGAGCGTGTGTATATTGAACGAAAGGCCCAGTATCTCCAGTAAGTGCCACTGACTCTTCAGGATCAAACATCATTCGTTTTTTTGGATCGACTCGAAGTAAAAAGAACTTAAGCGCTCCGATACCGAGCATTTGAAACAATGCATTCTGTTCAGCATCACTCATATCATCAAGCTTTCCTTTCTCTTCTGAAGAATTCCGCGCAACTTGAACCACCTCTTCCATTAGGTCATCAGCATCCACAACTGTGCCCTCTCTCGATTTCATTTTACCAGTAGGTAAATCAACCATCCCATAGCTAAGATGCTGGCAATTTGGCGCCCAGCTATAACCCAACTTCTCTAGTATTTTAAACAGCACTTTAAAGTGATAATCCTGTTCATCACCTACTGTATATATCGCTTGGGTCATTTTTGGATAGTCCTCAAATCGTTGTACCGCAGTGCCAACATCTTGAGTCATATAGACCGTAGTGCCATCTCCCCTGACCAGTAATTTATGATCCAAACCCTCAGACTCCAAATTGCACCAAACCGAATTATCCTCCTTTTGATAAAACAATCCTTTTGCAAGGCCTTTTAAAACAATGTTTTTACCCTTAGAATAGGTTTGAGATTCATAATAAAGCTTGTCAAAAGACACACCCATTCGTTCATAAGTTTGATCAAAACCGCCATAGACCCATGCATTCATCTTATTCCAAAGATTTATGACGTCATCTGCCCCTTGCTCCCATTGCACAAGCATTTCTTGTACCTCTTTCATAATTGGAGCCTCTCTTTTCGCGGTTTCCTCATCTTGTCCAGAAGAGACCATTTCCGCCACCTGTTTTTTAAGCTCTTGATCAAATCTTACGTAGTATTTACCTACTAATTTATCACCTTTTAAACCGGAAGATTCTGGAGTTTCTGCATTTCCAAAACGGTGCCATGCAAGCATACTTTTACAAATATGCACTCCTCGGTCATTGATGATCTGCGTCTTAATTACTTCATTTCCAGCAAACTCTTTGATTAAACTCACAGAGTGACCCAAAAAATTATTCCTTAAATGTCCAAGATGCAGTGGTTTATTTGTGTTTGGAGAACTATACTCAACCAGAATAAGGTCTCCTTTGTTTCTCGCTTTCAACCATTCAGAATCCAATAATCTACCTTCTACAAAATCACTCCAGTAACCCGAGGTAAAGCTTAGGTTCAAAAAGCCATTAATCACATTAAAGCCTTCAATTTCAGCAACTGTGCCTTGTAAGTGTGAACCGAGTGCTTCTGCCGCTTTTTCAGGCGATGTCCGCATCGGTTTTACAAATGGAAAAACAATAAGAGTATAATCACCTTCAAATTCTTTTCGGGTTGCGTCAAGTTGAATCTTCTGCTGATCAACATTAAATTGATGATTTACCTTCAGATAGTCGGATACCTTTTGAGCTATGGATTCGAAAACACTCATCGTTTTTCTATTGTTTTTACAGCAGTTTCTAAAATTTCCAAAGCAACCTCGGCCATAACGTTTCCTTTGTTATCTAATAAAGGGTTGACCTCAACCAATTCGAAACAGCAAAGTTTTTCGCTCTGCAACAGTTCCGAAATCAGCTCCCTACATTGATCAGGGTGAAGACCATTTTTCACTGGTGTTCCTGTACCATAACTTACAACATCAGGATCCATAGAATCCACATCAAACGAAACATAAATCAAATCACAATTCGTCAACTTCTCATTTATTTGATCCACTACCACCTTCATTCCTAGCTCTTTGGTTTCCTGAACTGTATAATTTCGAATGTTGTATTTAGACATAAGGTGTTCTTCCTCTTTTTCTGTATCCCTTACTCCAACAAAAACCAAATCTTCTGGATCTATTTTCGGAGAAAAACCACCTAGAGCTTTCAAATTTGACCATACCTCTTTTGTAACCTTTAGCGGCTCATTTTGCTGCATCTCTTCATTATCTTCGCCTATACTAGCACAAAGCGGCATGCCATGAACATTTCCTGAAGGGGATGTATATGGTGAATGCAAATCCGCGTGGGCATCAATCCAAATGACACCAAGTCTAGATTTTGGATACGCCATTTTCAAACCCGCTATAGTGGCTCCTGCAGAAGCATGATCACCCGAAATCACCACAGGCATATTATTACTAACCGAAACATCTTTCACATTTTGAGCATGCTCTTTCCAAACTTCTTCCATTACTCCTATACGGAGAGCATTCTCAGTTGCTGTGGGCAAATAGAGATGATAGTTTTGGTTGGAGAGATCAATGTTTTCATAGTTAATGAAGAGTTTACTATTTGCATTGACCGCGGCTAGCTTAATAGCATCAGGCCCTAGGCTGCTGCCGCGTGTACCAGCTCCAATCTCGGATCTTTGTGTAATGAATTTGATCATGTTTTTAATTAGTTCAGCAAAGGTATGTTCAACATCCAACTGAAGAAATTTGATTTACACTTTTCCCCTTCCATTTACATGGTTACTTTTATTGCCCCTTCGGACTACCTAAGTGAATCGACAAATTCGACCTTTTTTCGGACTATTTATCATTGTGTTTATCGCAATCGGTTGCGGTGAGCATACGTCTTTCCAAAGAAATATTTCTGAAGGCATAATTGAGTACGATGTCTCCTACCCCGAGTTGGATTCAGGCAATATTATGCTCGAAATGCTGCCCGACAAGATGATAATGCAGTTTAAAGGAAGTCTGTATAAATCTGAGTTAAAGACGGCTGCTGGTATAATCGAGATGTCAGTTTTGGCGGATAGTGAATCCGAGGAGATGTATAATTTGGTTAAAATTTTTAGTGACTACTACGCGTTAAAAATGAATAAGGCCGAGGCTCTGGTTTTAACAAATAAACTCCCAAGCTTCAGCACAGTCGATCTTAACCAAACTGTTACGATTGCAGATGTCAGTTGCAAAAAAATTGAACTGGATTTCCAGGGCGCTAAATCTGAAAACTATGTGTTTTGCTATACGGATGAAATCGAAATACCCTCGCCTAATTGGTGCACTCCTTATTGGGAAATTGAAGGTGTTTTTTTAGATTACATAGTTGAAAACTATGGTTTGGTAATGCGTTTACAAGCTGTCAAAATCTACCCGGAAGAAATTGAAGATGAAGTATTTCAAATTGATGATGATTACAAGTTCATTACAATGCAAGAGTTTGATGATTTAGTAGTTAAGAATTTAGAAATATTCATGGAATAAGTTCTGTTCAAAAGGCGTTTGATAACTCTCACAAATCCAACCAAAACAGCCTGTTTCGGCTACTAACTTTGATTTCTGAAAGCACGGGGAATTGAGTTATTCAAATCAATATAAAAGTCAAGTTGGCGATATAGCCAAAAAGAAAAAGACAAAAAAGACAAAGGCGGATAGAAAATCCATGCCCTTGGGCTTAGGTATTGACAAGATCCTCGGGTTTTTTCAGGATGACAGAA
>Ga0257120_1000968_pt1 | contig 19952 bp, 18 predicted proteins | sample SI106_10metaG_FD_190153 | JGI IMG/M metagenome (GOLD analysis project Ga0257120, IMG submission 190153) | Marine microbial communities from Saanich Inlet, British Columbia, Canada - SI106_10 | ecosystem: Environmental > Aquatic > Marine > Inlet | place: Canada: British Columbia | collected... | reverse complement strand
GGAATAAATACAAAGAAAGCTAAAGACATCATTTTTTTTGCATCATTGGGTTTCTTAGTTGCAGAAATTCTTTGCCAAATATTGGCCTGTATCATCCAAGAACAGCCAAAGGTTATAATAAAAACCAGATTATTTGAAATGTTATGAAAAAAGGAAAAGAATACTGGTTTGTTTTGTTCTAAAGCAATTTCTTGTACTTTTTCAAAACCGCCAGAATGTTGGTAAGCAACTACAAAAAGAACCACAACAGCTATAAGTAAAAACACAAACTGAATAATATCTGTAATAACCACTCCTTTAAACCCTCCAAAGAAGGAATATAATAACACAATACTAGTGCCTACAAGAGCTGCTATTTTATAATCAATATCAAAAAAAGATTGAAAGAAATTACCAATGACAACCGCTTGGGTAGCTACTCCTAAAATCATAAAAATTAAGATGAGTAACGAAAGTAAAAAAGCTACTTTTTTATTGTAGCGAGCTTCCATAAGTTGTGGCTGGGTAATAGTGCCAATTTTTCTAATGGCTTTAGAAAAAAGGTACATTAAAAAGGTAGAAAAAAGTACAGGCATGCCATAAATCCAAAAAGAGCTGATTCCTTGGTTAAAACCATGATCTACCAAATCTATGGCAGAACCACCTCCCCACCATGAAGCAATAAAGGTAATAGACAAGGCCCAAAAAGGCAGTTGCCGACCTGCTAAAAAATAGTCTTCTGCAGAAGTACTTTTTTTTGCTCTGAGAACAACCACCATAATACCAACAAAATAAAGTGCTAATAAAATTGAAGAAATATACTGAAGTTGTGTCATTATTTTTTAATAAAAAATTTATCCAAAGCTAAGAATTAAATGATAGTAAAGTAGGTCTGGGTAGTTATTAAACAGTTCATCTAAAAATATCAACAATTGAGTTATTAATTTTTAATTAAATACAAGTAAAATAATACATTTGTCAAAAATAAAAACTATGAAACTAATTATCATCAAATTTACAGCCTTCCTAATCCTTACTACCCTTTCGTCATGCGGTATAGATATGCTAAATAGGATTGAAGGAAACAATAATGTAATCTCTATTAAAAGAGATATTAATGAAGATTTTACTAAAGTTAAAGTAAGTACGGGTATAGAATTAATAATAGACCAAGGGAATGAAGTTTCACTAACTTTAGAAGCAGACGAAAATTTACATGACATTATTATCACAGAGGTTGAGGATGGAAAATTAAAAATTTATACTGAAAAAAATATTTGGAGATCTGCTTCTAAAAAAGTGTATTTAACTGTAAATACCCTGGAAGAGTTAAAAGCCTCTAGTGGAAGTAATGTGATCACTACTAATGTATTAAAAGCTACAGATCTTCATATTGGTTCTAGTAGTGGCGCAAGGTTAACTTTAGAGGTTACAGCTGTTAACCTTACTTGCACCACTAGTAGTGGTGCAAGTACCAATTTAGATGTAAATGCTAAGAGTGTAGTATCCAGTTCTAGTAGTGGTTCAAATATGAAAATTAAAGGAAAAACCACGAACCATGAAACAAGTGCATCAAGTGGCAGCTCTATAAATGCTTATAATTTACTATCCAAAAATGTTACTACAAAAGTAAGTAGTGGTGCAAGTATAAGTGTCCATGCATCGGAATCTATTGATGGAAAAGCTAGTAGTGGAGGAAGTATTTCTTTTGAAGGGAATCCAGAAAAAATAACAAGAAAAACATCCTCTGGCGGAAGTATTTCTGGAAGTTAACAAAGTAATAATTAAATGAAAAAGAAAATGTAGGCTTAGTTTTGTTAGACTATTTGATAAGAGTTGTTTGAACTATAACAACTCTTATTTTTTTTTCAAATGTTCTTCTATATCGGCAAGATGGTGTTCTAATGCTTGTGATGAAATTTGTATTTCTCTAATTAATAAAGTGAGTGAAACAAGCAATAACAACAGTGCTATACCAAATAACCAAATGGCCACAAGTTTACATTCTATATAAATTAAAAACATGGTTAAGACGCACAATAATAAACTTCCTATCCCAAATATTTGCATCCAACGTGTTAGCGTAAGTCTTAGTTTGAGGTTTTTAATTTGTCTGAGTAACGATTCATCTTTATTATCTAAATAAACAGCATGTAGATTTCTAATTACTGCAGCGTAGGCTAGAAATCGGTTGGTGTAGGCTAACATAATTAAAGATATTGCTGAAAATAATAAGGCGGGTGTGGTTAATGTTAATGCTTCCATAAGAGCAAAATTAAATATTTTCAATACTTTTAAGGCATGAAATCACTTATTATTATTTTTATAGTATTGATCAGTTCTCAAATTAACAGTCAAACACTCCCGCAAGGATTTTCTTATGTTTCAGAAATTGATGCTACAATTAAGAAGGAGTTAAGATATAGTACTTCAAATAATTTTATAGGACAGCCTATTGATGGATACATAAAAGATATCCTTATTATCTCAACACCTGCAGCCAAGGCACTAAAAAAAATTCAAACTAAATTGATGCTTTCTGGCCTCAGTCTTAAAATTTTTGATGCCTACAGACCTCAACAAGCTGTAGATCATTTTGTCAGATGGGCAGAAGCTGTGAATGATACGTTAATGAAGCAATATTACTATCCGGATGTTAAAAAATTAGATTTATTTAGACGAGGTTTTATAGCTTCTAAATCTGGTCATACAAGAGGAAGCACAGTAGATCTAAGTATTGTTGATGTAAAAACAAATAAAGAATTAGATATGGGAAGTTCATATGATTTTTTTGGTGAAGCCTCTCATCCATTTTTTAAAAATATTACACCAAATCAAAAGAAAAACAGAATGTTACTTAGAAATATTATGATAAAAAATGGTTTTATACCCTATGATAATGAGTGGTGGCACTTTACATTAAAAGAGGAGCCCTATCCAACTACTTACTTTAATTTCACCATTGAATAATGGAAGTTTTAACAAAATCTAAAGGACATACTATTACAACGGCATTATATTTGTATATATTATTATAAATTAATTACTTTGAAATTATTCTCAAATATTTTTTACTTTTTATTTTTAATTCCTTTCGCTATATTTAGTCAGACGGATACAATCACTGATTCAAATAGAAAAAACCTAGGAGAAAAAGTGATTATAGGAATTCCATCAAAAGAAATCAAAAAACCAATGTCTCTAGAAATTGGAAATAATGATGGTTTTAAAAAAGCATTTGAAAATAAAAACAAACAAGATGCTAAAAAGAAAAAAGAAGATTTAAAGGATAAAGGAATTCTTTCTGCAGCCAAAATATCAGAAGAACGTTTTTTGAAATCTTGGAAAAAAATAAATGCACCTTTTCCTAAAATTGATCAAGATCTTGGTAGTTTTAGAACACAATCAAAAGCTGTTAGGATTATTTGCAGAGATTTTCAATACCCAGATGGAGACAGAGTGACGATTACCATCAATGATATTCCTGTAATTAGAAACATAACACTATATAGTTCATATCAAAGTTTTGATCTGCCTTTAATGGTAGGAATTAATAAAATTGCTTTTATTGCATTAAACCAAGGAACTTCTGGACCTAACACTGCTGGTTTTACAGTTTTTGATGATGCTGGAAACGTAATTTCATCTAATGAATGGAACCTTGCTACTGGTGCTAAAGCCACTGTTATCATAGCAAAAGACAAATAAAACCACCAAACGAAATCGTTGTAATTAATTTAATCACCACTACTTTTTTTATTCTATTTAATTCATTTATTTTTGTACAAAGAATCCATTAATTTATTAAGGTTTCTAAATTGAAAAAAACAATAAAAAAGAATGAAAAAAGTCACAAAGCAAACCTACATTAACTGGTATAAAGACATGTTATTTTGGAGGAAATTTGAAGATAAGCTAGCTTCTGTATATATCCAACAAAAAGTTAGAGGTTTTCTTCACTTATATAATGGGCAAGAAGCTGTTTTAGCCGGGGCATTACATGCCATGGACTTATCAAAAGATAAAATGATTACTGCCTACAGAAATCATGTTCAACCAATTGGTATGGGAGTTGACCCAAAAAGAGTCATGGCAGAATTGTATGGAAAAGTCACAGGAACTTCCAAAGGTATGGGAGGTTCAATGCATATTTTTTCAAAAAAACATGGTTTTTATGGTGGTCATGGAATCGTTGGTGGTCAAATACCTTTAGGTGCTGGAATTGCATTTGGTGATAAATACAAAGGAAGTGATGGGGTAACTCTAACTTGCTTTGGAGATGGTGCCGCTAGACAGGGTTCCCTTCATGAAACTTTTAACATGGCTATGCTTTGGAAATTGCCAGTCGTATTTATTGTTGAAAATAATGGGTATGCAATGGGTACTTCAGTAGAAAGAACTGCAAACCATACCGACATTTGGAAATTAGGCTTAGGATACGAAATGCCTTGTGGACCTGTAGATGGAATGAATCCTATAAAAGTAGCAGAAGCAGTTGATGAAGCTATACAAAGAGCAAGACGAGGTGAAGGTCCAACATTTTTAGAAATGAAAACTTATCGTTACCGTGGGCATTCCATGTCAGATGCTCAACATTATAGAACTAAAGATGAAGTTGCAGAATACAAAAAAATTGATCCAATTACTCAAATACTTGATATCATAAAAGATAAAAAGTACGCAACACAAGAAGAAATTGAAAGAATAAATCAAGAAGTTAAAGATATGGTTAAAGAATGTGAGAAATTCGCAGATGAATCTCCATATCCTGAAGTTAGTCAATTACATGATGTAGTGTACGAGCAAGAAGATTATCCTTTTATCAAATAGTATAGTAAGGATTAAAAAGAATAACTCTTATAATTTTAGTTTTCACAAATTAAAAGAGCAAGATTAAAAAAATAATTTAGGAAAACATATGGCAATAGTAGTAAACATGCCTCGCTTAAGTGACACCATGGAAGAAGGTGTTGTGGCTAAATGGTTAAAGCAAGTAGGTGATAAAATTGAAGAAGGAGATATTCTTGCTGAGATTGAAACCGATAAAGCAACCATGGAATTTGAATCTTTTAATGAAGGAACCTTGCTATATATAGGAGTTCAAGAAGGAGAAACATCTCCAGTAGATGTTCTTTTAGCTATTATTGGTGAAGAAGGAGAAGATATATCAGAAATTTTAAATGGGGCCACTAAAGAGGAGACACTTCAAGAAGATTCTCTAGAAGAAACAACAATAAAAACTACCTCTTCATCAATTCCTGATGGAGTTCAAGTAATTTCGATGCCTAGGTTGAGTGATACCATGGAAGAAGGAACAGTTGCTTCTTGGTTAAAAAATATTGGAGATAAAATTGAAGAAGGAGATATTTTAGCCGAAATTGAAACAGATAAAGCTACCATGGAATTTGAATCTTTCTATGAAGGTGTTTTATTATATATTGGCGTTGGAGAAGGAGAAAGTGCAAAAGTAGATAGTTTATTAACTATCATAGGACCAGAAGGTACAGATGTGTCTGCACTAGTAACTGCTCATAAAGAAGGAACTATTTCATCAGACACAATTGAAACTACAACAGAAACTTCAACTACTGAAACAGTTCAAATAGAAGAACAAACGGCTGAAGTTTCTAAATCAAATAATACTGGTGGAAGAATTTTTGCTTCTCCTCTTGCAAAGAAAATTGCAAAAGATAAAGGTATTAACTTAGCAGATGTGAAAGGTTCTGGAGAAAATGGTAGAATTGTAAAAAAGGATGTAGAAAACTACACTCCTGCTCCTGCTGCTGCTGCAGTAGAGGCAACACCAACTCAAACAACCCAAACCGCAACTCCATTAGCAACTTACACACCTGTTGGCGAAGAGTCTTACGAGGAAGTAAAAAACTCTCAAATGCGTAAAGTTATTGCCAAACGTCTGGGAGAATCTAAATTTACTGCTCCACATTATTATCTTACTATAGAGTTAGATATGGACAGTGCAATTGCTTCTCGTAAAACAATTAATGCTTTACCAGAAACTAAGGTATCTTTTAACGACATGATCGTAAAAGCTTGCGCTATGGCATTAAAAAAGCATCCTCAAGTAAATACTTCTTGGAATGGAGATACAACTAGATACAATCATCATATTCATGTGGGGGTTGCTGTAGCTGTAGATGATGGTCTTTTAGTACCTGTCTTAAAATTTACAGATCAAATGAGTTTAACTCAAATTGGTGGAAACGTTAGAGATTTAGCGGGTAAAGCAAGAAATAAAAAAATTGCTCCCAACGAAATGGAAGGCAGTACGTTTACAATTTCTAATTTAGGAATGTTTGGAATTCAAGAATTTACATCGATTATCAATCAACCCAATTCAGCAATTTTATCTGTAGGTGCCATAGAGCAAAAACCTGTAGTTAAAGAGGGTCAGATAGTAGTTGGAAACACCATGAAAGTAACACTGGCATGTGACCACAGAACCGTAGATGGTGCTACCGGTGCCCAATTCTTACAAACCGTAAGAGCTTACATAGAAAATCCTGTGACCATGTTAGCATAGAATTTTTTCTATTATATATAAAAAAACCTCTAGAAATTCTAGAGGTTTTTTTATGAAATTAAAAGGATAATTACATTTTTGATACCGTTATCTTAGTAGATCCTGTAATATTCATTCCTTGAGTAGCAATTGTAATCTCAGTTTCTGAGTTCTTTGAAATACCAGTGCTAATTTCAACAGTTGATTTTCCTTTGATTGTTCCGGTTCCTGCACCACTCATATCCCCTGAAACATCTAAAGTAACAAGACCGTCAGCAATACTGCTTACTGTGTAGTTCATCGTCATTTTCATTCCTTGATTTTCATTTTCAGAAGTCCAAGAAGAGCCAACAGAAACTTTTTCCTTAGGGTAATTGATGGTGTTCATTGCCCTGTTAGTCATTTGTTCCATACCTGGTACAACAGGGTCTTGTTTGGTGTCAATCAAATTTCCTTGATGATCTATAGTAGCATAGGTGATTGCTTCCATCATTGGTGCAAATTGTGATTTTAACATTTGACCCATCTGATCTAATTCTTCATCACTATTAGAATCATAACTCATAGTCATACCACCTTGCATCATATCAATTACAATAGAAGTTATTTGAGACTCTGTTTTAATACTTTCTTCTACAACATCGGCAACTATCATTCCCATGGTCATTTTCATATTCATACCTCCCTGAGATCCCATGCTTTGGTTGCTTTCGGTAGTTACCAAGAAACTATCTCCTTTGGTATAATTGAGACGTAATAAAACGGATTCTTGAGCAGTTGCTGATAATGTTGTAATAACTAATAATGCAATAAGTACTTTTTTCATTTTTTTCATTTTTTTTATTTTATGTATTAAAATTCTTGATTGATATCCCAAGCTTCTAGGGTTTCTTTTAAGGTCTTGATAAATGTTCCTCCTAATGCACCATTAACAACTCTATGGTCATAAGAATGAGATACAAACATCTTTTGTCTAATCCCAATAAAATCTCCTTCAGAAGTTTCTATGACCGCTGGAACTTTACGGATAGCTCCTAGAGCTAATATCGCAACCTGGGGTTGATTAATTATAGGTGTACCCATTACAGATCCAAAACTTCCCACATTAGTTACTGTATAGGTTCCGTCTTGGATTTCGTCGGGTTTTAGTTGGTTATTTCTTGCTCTTGTTGCTAAGTCATTAACTTGCCTTGTCATCCCTACAAGGTTCAGTTGATCTGCATTTTTAATAACTGGTACTATTAAATTACCGTCAGGTAGTGCAGCGGCCATACCAAGGTTAATATTTTTCTTTTTTATAATTGTATCACCTTGTACGGCAATATTTATCATAGGGAACTTTTTGATTGTAGATGCTACCGCATGCATTAAAATAGGAGTAAAAGTTAATTTTTCGCCTTCTCGCATAAAGTACGCATCCTTTACTTTAGCTCTCCACTTTACGATATTAGTAACATCAATTTCAATGAAAGATTGAACATGTGCAGAAGTTTGAACAGAAGCTACCATGTGTTTAGAGACTAATTTACCCATACGGGTCATTTCTATAATTTCATCTTCACCATTAACCGAAGTTGGAACTGACCTAACAAAATCAGTAGTTTCTAATGGGATAGTTTCAGTTTTTGTGACTTTTACTGGCTGTAAATTATTTCTATCTTCAATGTAAGAAAGTATGTCATTTTTAGTAACTCTTCCGTCTTTTCCTGAGCCTGAAAGTGTATTTAATTCTTCCATAGACAAACCTTCGGTTTCTGCAATCTTTCTCACTAAAGGTGAAAAGAATTTTCCTGAATCTGAAGTCTTAGTTATCGGTGAATTTTTTATTTCTGAGGCGTATTCAACGGTTTTCTGAACCTGAACAACTTGTTCGATAACCTCTTCATTTTCTTCAAAAGATTGATTTGAAGTTTCCTCACCACCATTAGTTTCAATAACAGCTATAGTTTGACCTACAGCAACAATAGCATCTTTTTCAAATAAAATTTCAACAAGTGTTCCTTCAACCTCACTAGGTACTTCAGAGTCAACTTTATCTGTGGCTATCTCAACAATTGCTTCATCTAATTCTACGGTATCTCCAACTTCCTTTAACCAGGATGTAATTGTTGCTTCAGCAACACTTTCTCCCATCTTAGGTAATTTTAACTCGAACTTAGCCATTGTACATTGGTTTTGAGATTGCAAAAATACGAAAAATGAGTGATAAAAGAATAACTATTAGAATTGAAAAAAGATGTTTAAAATAAATTAAATTCAATAAATATTCTATTTTAATTAAATTTTGAATAAATAATTTACCATATTGAAGCTTTTGTTAATAATATGATAATTATTCACTAAAATTATTAAATTTTGAGTTTTAAAATAGTTTCTTTTTTATTCAAATCATTCAACTCTTTAACAGTTACTTTTTTTGTTTGATTAGGTCTTCCAAAATTATTATAAACTGTTATTTTAAGGTAAGTAGGGATAGAATTATCACCTGTCTTTTTACCATAATAGGTTAGATTAAATAACCATTCTCCTTTATCTTTTTTAGTTATAAAAAACTCTTCTAATCCATAACCTTGGGCGGTTTCTTTTATAATTCTAGAACGCTCCTCATTTTGTGTATGTGACCAAGTATAATATCTTTGCTGAGGATTTACAATTTGCAAATCAAATTGGGCATCAAAATAACTCCATTCGAACACTATACGTGTATCATACTCTGTATTTTTTTTATAAAAATCAGGAATATCGGTAGCAACTAAAGTTGAGTTGTGCAAGGCTACTAAATTTTTATATTCTGAATTAATTGTTTGCTTTAATCCAGAAAATGAATTGACCTTAGTATATTTATTATTGTATATTTTATTATGAACCTCCTGGGCTTTTGTAAATTGCTTGTTGAGTTGATAACTTAAAGCTAAATTTCTATAGGCCTGAGATTCTGAAGGTTTTATGGAGATTATTTGTTCATAAGCTTCAACAGATTCATCAAACATGTCAAACTCCTCATATTTATAGGCCAACATCCTTAAAATTTCAACATCTAAATTTTTATGTACTTCTAAAACATTAGATAGTATTCTCTTTACTAAATAGGGATTATTCCAATTTTTAAAATAGGATGCTATGTCAAAAAAGAAATTGACATCCTTACCATATAATTTTCTTTGAGAAATATACGCTTTGTATGCGTCCTCTATAGAAGTTGTTTTTGATATTTCTTTAATGTAAGGCTTATTAATAATTTCTTCAATTTCAGCGTCATTATTATAGGTTGGGGTATTGCCTAATCGCCTTTTCTTTTTCTTTTTATAACTTGAAGAACCTGTTTTTGTTTTTATAAGCAATACTCCATTACTACCATCACTTCCGTATATATTAGTCGCTGCTAAACCTTTTAAATACGTAACACTCTCTATATTTGCTGGATCAAGAAAACCTGTGTCAGCAATAAAACCAGCATCTCTAGAAGAGTTACTTTGTTTAATTACCAAGCCATCAACAACTACAAGACCGTATTGATTTCCTAAAATAGTAGTGTATCTACCTCTTCCTACAAACTGACTTAAATCATCATTATTTCCTATTTTTACACCTGCGAATTTACCTGCTACAGCATCTTTTACATTAGTATTTGAAGGTATTATTTTATTTCCATCTAATGTCTCAATAGAGTACCCTAATCTTTTTTTATCTAGTTTACCGTACCCATTATCTATTACTTCTTCTTTCTTACTTTCAAGGACTAACTCATCAAGTACCATATTACCGTCAGTCATATAGATATTTTTTACAATACTTTCTGAAACTCTAGATAAAATAGTGTTTTTCCCTATGTATCTAAATTCTAGAATTCCTTTATTGCGGGCTTCAATCGAAAAATTACCTAAACTATCAGTTACGGTCTTTAAATTGTTATCTCTTGAAATAACAACAACATTTGAAAGGTAGCCATTTTCATCACTTACCCTTCCCTTAACCGTCTTGAATTCTGTGGCTTTAGATTTATTAGTTTGAATAGTTTTTAAATCAATAAACTCTTTCTTTGAATCTTTAGTGAGTGTTTTTAAGAAATCTATATTATTTTCTTTATTGCTAGATATGACAAGGAAAGGTACATTTATATTTGGCAATTCTGTATCATAAGAATACCCATCAGAAAATAACAAAACCTCATCTGATTCTGAAATTATTAATTTATTATAGTTAGTTGATCCGTCGTAAGTAGTATTTTGAAGTTCTTTTTTTAAATCTAACCAACTACTATTTCTTACACTATAGAATTGATTTAAAATGATGTCATTACTAAATTTAATAAGGTTAACTTGTGAATTAGAATTTTTTAAAAAATACTCATTTAGATAATTTAAATCATTATCTAAACTTCTGTCAATCATACTATAAGAAGTGTCCCATAATAATGTTACTTTTTTAGTAATTTCTTGAGAACTTATAGATTGGAAGAGTGAAACAGCTATAACTACAAATAAATATTTTCTCATGATTTTTTTAATAAACATAGGAAGAAATCTTTAAACCCAATCTATTGGATTTGTTAAAACTTTAATTAATTTTTCTTCTTCAGAATTTATATCTGGATGATAATTATATTTCCATTGAACTATTGGCGGCAGGCTCATTAAAATACTTTCAATTCTACCCTTAGTTTTTAAACCAAATAATGTGCCTCTATCATGAACTAAATTAAATTCAACATAACGTCCTCTTCGAATTTCTTGCCAGTTTTTGTGCGAATTGTCGTAAGTTATATCTTTTCTCTTTTCAACTATTGGAACATAACTTTCTAAAAAACTATTTCCTACAGCTGTTACAAAATCAAATCTATCTTGCATAGTTAACTCATTAGTTTCCTTTAAATAATCAAAAAACAAACCTCCGATACCACGAGCCTCTTTTCTGTGAGTATTCCAAAAATAGTCATCACAGTTCTTTTTAAAAGTTGTATAAAAATCTGGACTATAACTATCACAAACATTTTTACAAACCGTATGGAAATGAATCGCATCTTCATTAACTAAATAATAAGGTGTTAAGTCTTGCCCTCCACCAAACCATTGAGTTACAATTTCACCCTGTGAATTGTACATTTCAAAATAACGCCAATTGGCATGAACTGTTGGTACAAACGGATTCTTAGGATGTAAGACTAAACTTAATCCACAGGCAAAAAAATTACCTTCATCTACTTTAAATTGTTTTCTTAATACTTCTGGCAATTCTCCATGAACAGCTGATATATTAACACCACCTTTTTCAAAAACTTCACCGTTTTCTATAATACGGGTTTTACCACCGCCGCCTTCATCTCTTTTCCAAATATCTTCTTCAAACTTTGCTACTCCATCTAATTCTTCGATTGTAGTAGTGATACTATCTTGTAAACTCTCTATGTATTTATAAAATTGATCTTTCATAATTAATTTACTATTTTTTCATTGACTTAACAGTAACTATTGTTGCTGCTGTAACAGAAAAAGGATGTACTAAAATTACACCAACAAAAGGAATCAATAAGAACAACATAAATACAATTCCGTTACCTATAGCTAAGCCTCTATTATTATTTACATAAAAAATACTTTTTTGATAGCTAAAATGTCTTTCTAAAGTATAATCCATATTTCCGAAACCTGCAAAGTAGGCTTGCATTAAAAACAATAAAATCACTGAGAAAAATCCAATTATGGGAATTAACCCTAACAACAAGATTGGAATAGACAGTAATAACTCTCTTACTAAATTCCTTGAGCTAATTCTGATTCCTCTCAATAATAATCTTGAGGGAGTTGATGTTTTTATCTGTAAAACTACTCCATTAAAATCATCTTCAATTATCTTAGAAACTGGGCCCATAAAAGGAGCTGAAAGCGCCATAATAATATGCTTAAAGCTAACAAAACCTATTAATACAATTAACAAACCACCAAAAAATCTACTTATTGCATTGATAGTTTCCTGACCGAAATCCCAGCTCCAAAAACTAGCAATATAGCTACCAATTGGACCTGACAAGGACAAAGAAATCAATAAAATCATTGAAAAGACTAAAAAACTAATTAGCATTGGAATCATAAAAAATTTCCAAAGCTTTAAACGAGAGATAATCTCGTAAACTTCAGAATAGGCTGAACAACCTTGGTAAACTCCTTTTAACATCTCTTTCAAAGCATAGTTTTATTAATGTAAGAGGATTTTTCAAAATCTCTAATATTGATAGAAATAATTGGAACTTCTGGAAATAATTGATTTAATTTAGAAACAATTTTTCTTGAGAGATCCGCTTTTTGCTCCGCTGTTCGTCCTTCCATAATATTTCCAAAAACATGAATAAAATCTTTATCACCTCCTAATACTAATGAATATTTGTATGAGTTTAAACGAACTTTAATAGCATCTTTCGAAAAAAGACCTGTAGAAAAAGCGGTCTCAAAAACCTCATTTAAAATTTCCTTAGGATCTTTTAATTCTAATATGTTTTTTGAACAATCAACTATAAAATGAGGCATTTTTTAATTTTAAAATAATTTTTAATTTTTTCAACTCTCAATATACACTAATTGCGTTGGATAATTTACAACATCATCAACAGAGACTATTTGAACAGCATCTCGTAATTGTTTCTTTAAAAGAATCACCCATTGCTTATCTGTACACTTAGGTATTTTAAGAAACAACTCCCTTCCAATACAATTATTATGGAGATCCATTATTCTTGGGAGCTCCTCATTAGGTGAAAAATCTTCGTGCCAATCTGTAAACTCCTTAGTCCATGAAATTATTTTATGTTTTTTTCTAGAAAACAAACTACACTGCTTCGCAATAAAAATATTCCATAAAGCATGACGAAAGGCATTAGCTTTATTATGAAACCCATGTGTGTTGGGAAACTCTTTTTGAGAAATTCTTAGAACATCAAAAGTAGCTTTTAGGGTAGAAATGAAAAAAAATGGATGCTTAATTAAAAACAACAATAAACTTTTTAGTTGTCTAAAACGAACTCCTTTTATGACATCCCAAAGCAGCATTTAATCTTTATATTCTTTAACAGCGTCTATAAACGCTTTCGCATTTTCTAGTGGAATATTTGGTAATATTCCGTGACCTAAGTTTACAATATATTTATCTTTTCCAAATTCACGAATCATTTGATGAACCATTTTTTTTATCTCTGCTGGCGGTGACATTAACCTAGACGGATCAAAATTACCTTGCAGTGTAATATTTCCTCCAGATAAATAACGAGCATTTCTGGCCGAACAGGTCCAATCTACCCCTAAAGCAGATGCTCCAGATTTTGACATTTCATTAAGTGCAAACCAACATCCTTTTCCAAAAGCGATTACAGGAGCAAAATCTTTTAAAGCATTAATAATTTGCTGAATATACTTCCAAGAAAATTCTTGATAATCTTTAGGAGACAACATTCCTCCCCATGAATCAAAAATCTGAACAGCATTAACTCCAGCCATTACTTTTGCTTTTAAATAAGCAATCGTTGTATCTGTAATTTTTTGCAATAATTGATGAGCTGCTATTGGATTTGTAAAACAAAACTCTTTAGCCTTATCAAAATTTTTAGAACCTTGCCCTTGAACTACATAACATAATATTGTCCATGGAGACCCTGCAAAACCAATTAATGGAATTTCATCATTCAATTTTTCTTTGGTAACTTTGATTGCTTCCATCACATAACCTAATTCAATATTCACATCAGGAATAATAACGTTGTCTACCCCTTTTTGATCTCTAACTGGTTTAGGTAGGTAAGGTCCAAAATCTGGCTTCATTTCAACTTCTATATTCATTGCTTGTGGAATCACTAAAATATCCGAAAATAGTATAGCAGCATCCATACCATATCTACGAATGGGCTGTACTGTAATTTCAGAGGCTAATTCGGGAGTTCTACATCGTGTAAAGAAATCATATTTCTTTTTAATCTCCATAAATTCTGGCAAATAACGACCAGCTTGACGCATCATCCATACTGGTGGCCTATCTACTGTTTCACCTCTCAAGGCTCTTAAAAATAAATCGTTTTTTATCATTTTATTGTAAATTATCTTTATTTATAAAGGTGATGGGCTCTTCTTGTTTGTCTATTAAAACAATGTGGTAAGGCTGAGTGACAACCATATTTACCCTCTCTGTAGCTGAGGGTTTACTTGTAGTATAAATTGTTTTTAACCCACTTTTTTTAATGAAAATATTTTCAATTTCTATCTTAAACCCTGAAGTATTTCTGATGTTGTCAAAAACACAAACAAATAGCTGCTTAGAGAAATCAATAGATTCTTTTGAAAAGTTAGTATTAGCCTTATTTGATAGAGCTGTTTTCTTTAAAAAAGTTTCCCATTCTTTTGCATTGTTAATCGTAAAATTACTTTTTGGAATTCCTTCGATACCATTTCCAAACAGCACACCCTTAGAAACTGTTTTAAAAGAAACTTCGTTAAGCTTTAAAGTGTTTGTATTGGTTGATTTGCAACCAAGCAATAATAATAGAAATATGCTTATCGATATTCTCATTGACTTTCTTGAATTTTTAGAAATGATTTATCTACTGCTTTTTCAATCTTACAAATATCTTCCTCAGTTATTGCAGAGGACAGAAACCAGGCTTCAAATTGAGAAGGCGGAAGAAATACTCCATTTTTAATCATTTCCCAAAAGAAAATAGCAAATTTACTTGTATCTGAAGTTTGAGCTTGAGCAAAGTTTGTAACTTCTAGTTTTGTGAAAAATGGATTCATCATAGAACCAAACCTATTAACCGTTACATCAACATCATATTTTTTTCCAGCGTTTAATAAAATTGTCTCTATTCTATTACCTATATGATCAAATTTCTCATATGGGTTTTGTCTTTTTAATTCTTTTAATGTAGATATTCCTCCTGCCATTGCTATAGGATTTCCACTTAATGTTCCTGCCTGATACATGCCACCTAAAGGAGCAACAAATTCCATAATTTCATTTCTTGCTCCATAAGCACCTACAGGAAAACCGCCTCCAATTACTTTTCCTAAACAGGTAATATCAGCTTCTGCTCCAAGAAGCTCTTGAGCACCTCCAAATTTAGAACGAAAACCTGTCATTACTTCATCTGCAATTAATAAAGCTCCTTTGGTTTGTAAGTACTCTTTTAATTCTTTTAAGAAACCATTTTGCGGTATCACAACTCCCATATTTCCACCAACTGGCTCTATAATAACTCCAGCAATATCTGAATGTTCTTCAAAATGTTTTTTTACACTGTCTAAATCATTATAAGTAGCAATTAAAGTATTCTTTACAGCGCCTTCAGGAACTCCCATACTTCCAGGAATACTTAGGGTAGCTAGTCCAGAACCAGCAGCAACTAATAATGCATCTTGGTGTCCGTGGTAACATCCTGAAAATTTAATAATTTTATCTTTCCCTGTATAAGCTCTTGCCAAACGGATACCACTTATAACAGCTTCTGTTCCAGAATTTACAAACCTAACTTTATCCATTCCTGGGAACGCATCACAAACTATTTTTGCAAGTGTTATTTCATTTTCTGTTGAAGCTCCAAATGAATAGCCATTTTTTAATGCTTTGTGCACAGCTTTCTGAACTTTTTTATGGCGATGACCTAAAACCATTGGTCCGTATGACAGTACTAAATCTACATACTTATTTCCATCAACATCTATAATTTGAGAACCTCTTCCTCTTTTAATAAATAAGGGATTTCCTCCAACAGATGTAAATGCTCTTACAGGAGAATTAACCGCTCCTACTAGATTTACTAGCCCTTTTTCGTATAGTTTTTGAGATTTTTTAAAGCTCATTTTTTTGTTGTTAGTAGTAACTTTAAGAACCTTTTACCGCTTTTAATTTAATTGGGTTATAAAGGCTCTTTAAATAACCGTTATTGTTTTTTTAAAACCCTGGCCGCTTCTTTTGCAAAATAAGTAATAATGATGCTAGCTCCTGCCCTTTTCATAGAAAGCAAACTCTCCATCATTACTTTTTCGCCATCTATCCAGCCTTTTTCTGCTGCTGCTTTTACCATAGCATATTCTCCACTTACATTGTAACAAGCAATTGGTCTGTCAAAATCATTTTTTAAATCGCGTATGATATCTAAATAAGACAATGCGGGTTTCACCATTAAAATATCGGCTCCTTCTTGATCGTCAAAATTAGCTTCACGCAAACCTTCATCTCTATTTGCAGGATCCATTTGATAGGTTCTTCTATCGCCAAAAGTTGGTGCAGAGTCTGCTGCATCTCTAAACGGACCATAAAAAGCTGATGCGTATTTTACTGAATACGCCATAATTGGTAAGTTAACAAATCCAGTATTATCTAGCGTTTCTCGAACCATTTTAATGGTTCCATCCATCATCCCAGAAGGTGCAACCATATCTACTCCTGCTTTTGCATGAGAAACTACTTGTTTTGCTATGTTTACAAGTGTTGCATCATTATCTACATCATTATTATGAATAATTCCACAATGTCCGTGAGAGGTGTATTCACAGAAACAGACATCAGTAATTACATATAATGTTGGATAGTTTTTTTTGATAAAACGTATTGCTTGTTGCATAATTCCGTTATCGTTCCAGGTCTCTGTTCCTTCTTCGTCTTTATTGGAAGGAATACCAAATAGTAAAACAGCAGGAATATTTAATTCAACAACCTCCTCTAATTCTTTTGAAATTCTATCTAATGAATAGCGTTTAATTCCTGGCATTGAAACAATTTCTGTTTCTATATTTTCGCCTTCTTCTATGAATAAAGGGTAAACAAAATCATCTACAGAAAGTTTTGTTTCTTGTACTAATCTTCTAATTCCCTCAGATTTTCTTAATCTTCTAGTTCTATTGTACATAATGTAAATTCACTAATTCAATAACACTTTCTACCGTTGGTAATTGTGCAACTTCTACTTTCTCAAAATGTTTTTTTGCCTCTTTGGCGGTAGATGCTCCAATACAAAAAGCCACCTTATCTGTGGTGTTTTTTTGGAGATAACTTTCTACTGTAGAGGGGCTGTAAAACAGCACTCCACCAACATTTTTAGGAACTATCTCAGGACTATACATGGTCTTATAAGCCTCAACTTCGTTTACTTTAATTTTATTTTCAGAAAGTATCTTAGATAAAGTATCTAAACGTAAATCACTACAAAAATAGGTAACGTTATTTCCTTTCATTTCTTTAGAAAGGTACTCCGCTAACTTTTCAGCATTCTTTTCAGCATGATTTACAGGTCCTATTTTCTGTTGAATCAACTTCTTAGTTCTTCTGCCTACACAAAAGATGTTTTTGAAATTTAATTCATCTTTTGTGAAATTATCTAGCAAGGCTTCTACACCGTTTTTGCTGGTAATAATTACATTTTCTATAGCTTCTTTAACTACTTTTGGAGCTATTCTATTAGATCTTACTTTAATAAAATCTGAACTCTCTGATGCAATATTGTTATGAAATAATTTTGCCTGACTTACAGAAAGTGATTTTGTTGAAAATACACGAGTACTTATTTCTTCTTCAACATCTATATCGTCTATGATCAATTGCTTTCCTCCTCTATCAATAACATAATCTGCACAATCTTGTGCTAAATAACGATGTTTACCTAGGGGGGTAATTTTAGCAACCTCTATTTTCTTTTTTCCGTCTTTACTTAATAGTACTCCTTTAAAATTTATTTCTTCTGTTTTTTCATCTACATAAGCAAGCGCCCCAATTGGTGCAGTACAACCACCTTCTAAACGGTGTAAAAATTCTCGTTCTATAGACACACATACTTCGGTTTCATGATGATTAAGTTGTTCGCATGCGTCTTTTACAAAATCATCTTCAGCCAAAGAAGCCACCATAATAGCTCCTTGAGCTGGTGCCGAAATCATCCAAGAAAGATTCACTGCTCCTGCTGGACGTTTCCCTATTCTTTCTAGACCAGCAGCTGCAAATACAGCACCATTCCAATCATTATCTTCTAACTTCTGTAATCGAGTATTTACGTTTCCTCTAAGCTCTACAACTGTATGAGTTGGAAAACGATTTAGCCACATGGCTTTTCTTCGCAAACTACCCGTTGCTATTGTTGCTTCTTTACGAGCAAAAAACTCTTCAGTATCTTTTAAAACAAGAATATCACTATAATTTGCTCTTTTTAAAACCGCTGCTTGGATAATACCTTCTGGTAAAACAGTTGGAACATCTTTCATAGAGTGAACAGCAATATCTATTTCATTATTTAACAAAGCAATGTCTAGGTTTCTTGTAAAAACCCCTGTAATTCCTAACTCATAAATTGGCTTGTTGAGAACAATATCTCCTGTAGATTTTATAGGAACTATTTTTGTTTCATACCCTATTTCATTCAACATTCGTTGAACTTTATTGGCCTGCCACAATGCTAATTCGCTATCGCGTGTACCTATTCTAATAACTTTCTGCATAGAGTATTGTTATGATTTTCCGAAAACTTTAGACATTATTTGAATACTATCATTCACCGACGTCTCTTCTTCTTTCAGATGTTTTACAAACTGAGTTGTAATTTTTTGAATGAACCTATTGGTAAGTATCTCTGCTTGGGTTTCATCAAAATTCTTAATTTTCTTTTTTTGAAAATTAATTTCGTCTTTTTGAATTGCTTCTAAAGACTCTTTTAAAGCATTAATAGCTGGTACTAATTTTCTATTATTTAACCAATCATTAAATTCTTCTTTGTAAACTTCAATAATTTCTTCTGCTATTGGAACTTCCTTTTGTCTTGTTGATAATGTTTCTAGTGTTATTTTAGACAATTCATCAACATTCACCAAAGATACGTTTTCATATTCACTCACAGAGGTATCTACATTCTCTGGCATTGATAAATCTAGAATTAAAATCTTCCTATCAGTAGAAAGGTGTTCTTTAGTAACTGTTGGCGTATCTGAACCTGTTGAAACTATTAAAATATCTGAATTAGCAATTTCTTCGGTAAGATTCTCAATAGAAGAATTTCTAATAGATGTATGCTCTTTTACAAAAGAAATTGCTTTTTCTTCAGTTCTATTAATTAAGCAAACAGCTTTATTTTTAGTATACTCTGCTAAATTCATACAGGTATGTTTCCCCATTTTTCCCAATCCAAATACTAAAATATTTTTTGAATTATAGCTCGGTATGTTTTGAATTATATATTGAACTGCTGCATAAGAGACAGAGGTGGTACCTGAACTTAGTTGAGTTGTGTTTTTTACTTTCTTGCTGGCTTGTAATACTAAATTTACAAGTCTTTCCAAATGTGCATTAATGGTCAGATATTTCTTAGCTAACTTAAAGGCTAATTTTAACTGACCTACGATTTCATAATCTCCTAAAATTTGACTCTCTAAACCAGTCCCTATTCTAAACAACTGATTTATGGCCTCATTACCTTTATACACATTTGAAATAC
>Ga0257120_1000966_pt1 | contig 19977 bp, 16 predicted proteins | sample SI106_10metaG_FD_190153 | JGI IMG/M metagenome (GOLD analysis project Ga0257120, IMG submission 190153) | Marine microbial communities from Saanich Inlet, British Columbia, Canada - SI106_10 | ecosystem: Environmental > Aquatic > Marine > Inlet | place: Canada: British Columbia | collected... | reverse complement strand
TCCAAAGATGGGCCCTGCCAAGCGGCATAAACTCCCGAATGAAATTTACAGGCAATGTCTTTTGAACATTCCCATAAAAGTTTTTGTAAGTTATTGTTGTAAGGTTGAGACATGTCTGTGAAACGAGGCCCATGCGCATCGATATTTTTACCTCTAAGTGGGTTTTCAAACAAGAGATTTATGTGGTCCTCTAAAATAACAAGTTCGCCTTTTTTGTAATTAGAATTGAGTGCTCCAGATGCGTTTGATAACAATAGGTTTGAGATACCTAACTCTTTCAATACTCGAATAGGAAATGTAATTTGTTTTGCATCGTAGCCTTCGTAATAATGAAATCTACCTTGCATAATAACAACAGATTTACCTGCTATTTCTCCAAATATCAAGTTGCCTGTATGCGTTTCTACAGTAGAAATTGGGAAGTGAGGTATATCGTGATAGGGTATACTACAGGTAATTTTGCACTGTTTTAATAAGCCCCCCAATCCAGTTCCAAGCACAATTCCAATTTCGGGTTTGTTAAAACTAAATGTAGTAACAAAGCTGAGTGCTTCTTGTATTTCTTTCATATAGAAACCTTAATAAAATGTTTCGCTATTTACTTTGATTATTTCAATTTTTCTTTTTTTAATCGCTTTGCTGCTTTTTTCTCTTTAGGTGTTAATACAGCCTCTTTTTTTACACTTTTCTTAGAATCTTGTCCTTTGCCCATAATACAGTCTTTGTAATTTTTTGTTATTAAATCTCAAGGTTAATCAAAAATCTAAAATACATAATTTTTTAAGTAATTCTCTTGCTTTTCATCTCTTAATTAGTCGTGCCTAGTACTGATAATTCAACTCTAATTTAAGGTATGATTCATTAATTTGCTCTATTATATTTTAACAGACCTTAAATTTAAAAATATTGTAGTTTTTATTAAAAGCTGTATATTTTTATTCTACTAAATACAAAAGTATGTTTTACACCCTAGTTTTACTTTATAATTTTAAAAATGGTAGGGTAAAGGTGTTTCCCTTTGCCACGATTTAAATTATATGAAAATAAAAAAGGAAGTCCTACGTTTATAGCATACATCAGAATTACAAAGAAAATCAAACTAGCAGAATATTTATTTTCATCTAATGCAAGAATCAAACTAAAAGCTATAAACAGGTAGGTTATGCATGTCCATAGGATTTGAAAATTCAATAGGTTTTTACCCATTTCGTCTAAACTTTCTATTGTATCCTTTTTACTGAGCCACAATACATAAGGTATACCAATGTTACCAAAAGGAAAGAGTAAAAAAAACAAAACACAAAGATGAAAATTAACCAAATAAGATTTATTCTTTTGCTTACAGGAATCTATTAGGTCCTGCATGTTTACTTCCAAAGCGACGCAAACAGTAGTAAGCGAATAACTTCTAGATACTGTTTTATTGTTCTCTATCCTTTGGATGGTTCTTAAATTAAGCTTAGAAACCTCGGCAAGTTTTTCCTGAGTCCATCCTTTTAGATTTCGTAATTTTCTAATTTTTGTTCCTAGTTCGCTCATAATTTTTTAGTAAAAATAGGCACTAAATAAAATGTGTGCTTTTATTAATTACGGCAATTTCACGACAATTTTGTACATATCTATTGAAATAAGTTAGGTGCTTTCCGTTTATTAAAAACTATAGGTTTAACATCTAATTCTTCACAAAGGATTGGGTTTTGATTCCTTTATCAGAGTTTATTTGAAATAGATAGAATCCCGCTTGGTATTTAGTCAAGTTCCAGTTTACTTGTGTATTGTTTAGTACAAGCTTGCTTTCTAAAACTCTACCAGTTAGATCGATCAACCTAACAATTTGTGTTTCTGCATTAGTGTTTTTGCAGATAAGTTGAATACTGTTAGTGGCAGGGTTAGGATATAGGTAAAGTTCTTGTGAATTTATTTCTTTACTAGAAAATTCATCTGGAGTGGAGACGATAATATTGTCTAGGTACAAATTGTTTTGTCTTGCATTTACAGATGTAAACCGAACGAGTACATTTGCACTAGACGGAATAAATTCTTCCAAATTTACAACAGCATTTTCCCAGTGAGTTGGATATGAGGGTTCGAAATTCAAATCTAAAGTATCTGTAGTTTCTAGTCCATTTCCGCCTTTTGCAAATACTACTTGGTAGTTTGCTCCGCAGTCTGAAGACACCTCAACAATCAACGAATCTACTTTAGAACCAACATTTTTATTTTGATGAGCATAGGAAAAGTACAAAGAATAGGATTCACTTTCATTAAGGTTTATGTTTGGCGAAGTAAGTAAATCTCTTTGATCTGTATTAAGATAATTGTACATATTCATTAAGGCCGAGTAGTTGGAATTTTCTAGACCACCTACTTCAGCAATTTCCCATGATCTGTCCTGGTCTGGATTCTTTATATTCCACAAATTTGATTCGTAAGTATTGTTTTCAAAATCTTCAATAAATGGGGCGTTTACATTTCCGTTCCACGAAAAACGTTGCAACAAAACATTGTTGTATTCGTCGTTTTCGTTTTGGTTAATTAATGCAATTTTTACTTGTAATTCGTGCGTAACATCAAGCTCTTCAGCTAGAGCAAATTCAGGGATAGTTTCTACCATAGTTTGTCCAGACGGAAGGTTTCCCTCCCAGATGTAGGTGCTAATTGGTTCGCCATTTAAATTTACCACAATATTCATAGCATAAACCGTGGAGTCGCCATTGTTTCTAATTTCAAAACTAGGATTTACTAAAGAGGAGCAATGAGTTTTAGAGTGAGGTTCTAAAATAGTCAATACTTCAATATCGTAAGGGGTTTCAAATGGGTTGCTTGGTGTATTGCTTAGGCTCAAGTATTCAAATGCGGCTAAGCAATCAATTAAGCCCATGCCATAGGTGTTGTCTTCACCTGGAGTACCCATATCGTTTGCTGTATAATAGAGTGCGGTTAAAATATCGGCTCCACTTAAGGTAGGAAAGGCCTCTTTAAGAAGCAACACGGCACCAGAAACATGTGGTGCAGCCATAGAAGTACCCGATTTACTATCAAACAAATTTAATCCAACGGAAGACCTTACACCTTGTCCAGGTGCAACTACTTCGGGATGAATTATTAAAGAACTGTCTGAAGCAGGACATTGCAATGGTCCTCGGGTAGAAAATGTGCTGATGGCAAAGTCTTCTTGGTTTGCATTAATGCTTCCTACTGAAAAGGTATTTACAATGGTGGTGTTTATTCTTTGTGGCGCATTTACACTTGTATTGTTTGGTCCAGAATTACCACCAGAGAATACCGAAGCAATACCTGCTGCCTCTAGAGCATTCAATAAATCTACAATATAATCGTTGCAGTGCACTGTGTCTGCTACATCGCGCCATCTCCAAGAGTTGTTAATAACATTGGGAATGTCTAGTGTTGTTTGCGGATTGTTATCTGCATCTAATGCCCATTGGTAGGCTGCCACAATATCTTCCAAAGGTGGGAGTGCTGCAACAGTTGTAGTTACCAAATCACAGGCAATCCAATAAGCCCCGGGCGCAACTCCGATGGTATCTCCAGAAGGCAGACCTCGACCAATCATTGTACCTAAGGTGTGTGTGCCGTGGTTGCTATTTAATTCGTTGGGAAAGTCTCTAAAATGTCCGTACCAACTTTGATCCATTGGAAAACGATTTGCTAGAAAACGCTCTTTAAAGGCTGGATGATTTGCACTAACGCCCGTATCGTAATCGTAAACGAGTAGGCCCTTTCCGGTATAACCCAAATTCCATAAAGCCGGCGCATTTATAGCCACTAATCCAGGCTCTAAACCAGGAGCATTGTTAAATTCTAATGGGGCAGTTTCTATTTCCTCTAAAGGAGAGCTGATATCTGAGTTTACATCTATAAATGCAACATCATCTCTTTGTCCTAACTCATAAATTAAATCGGATGAAGCCTCAGCATAAATAACATTCACAATCCAGTAATTTCTTAATGTTTTAGAAACACTAGGGGAATAGGTGCTGATAAAATTTAAAATGTTTTGTTGTGAAGCTTTTGCCTGTTCTTTTAGGTTTACAACCGTTTGTATTGCACGCTCATTTATGGGTGTGTTTAAACGAACAAATTCTTTGTGAAGCTCAAAGGCATCAATCTTTTTAAGCATTTCTATACGAATAGAAATTTTAGCGTCTAAACGCTCTAAAGAATTCAACTCTTTTTGAAGCCTTTCTGTTAATACATGCTGGGCTTGTACTAATGAAGTAGAGAGTGCTAGTAGTAAAAGTATCTTTTTCATAAAAATGAGTTGTAAAGTGCAAAAAAAGGCTTGTCGTTACGACAAGCCTTTTGGTTTATGATGTATGTTTAAACGCTTGCTTTTTGAGCAGTCCAATCAAATCCCTTATAATCGTTTATAACATTGTATAAAGTGCCTCTTTCAATAGGATGTCGGCCAATATTTTCAATCAATTTACAAAGCTCTTCCGTAGATAAATTAGGATTTTGTTCTTCTGCACCTGCCATAGCGTATATTTTTGTAGAGTCGTCTATGGTACCGTCAATATCGTTTACTCCAAAGTTAAGCGACATTTGTGCTGTGTTTCTACCAATCATTGGCCAATAAGCCTTTATATGATCAAAATTGTCTAAAAATATTCTAGAAACGGCGTAGGTTTTTAAATCTTCAATTGTAGAAACTTCAGGTACACCAGACATTTGATTGTTACCATTTCTAAATTTGAGTGGAATAAAGGTGTTAAAACCTCCGGTTTTGTCTTGCAGCTTACGCAGTCTATCCATATGATCTATACGATGTGCGTAAGTTTCGTAATGACCGTAAAGCATGGTTGCATTAGAAGGCATTCCTAATTTATGGGCAGTTTCATGAATGGACAACCATTTTTCTGAGCTACACTTGTCGTCACAAATTTTTGTTCTGATGGTTTCATCAAAAATTTCTGCGCCGCCGCCAGGGAGTGAATCTTGACCGTGTTCTTTTAAAATACGCAAACCTTCTTGACTCGTAACCTTTGCTTTTCTACACATATAATCAAGCTCAACTGCAGTAAAAGCTTTCACATGCAATTCCGGACGGTGTTCTTTAATTCTTTTTATGAGTTCAGCAAAGTACATCAAACCCATTTTTGGATGTACGCCACCTACAATATGTACTTCAGTTACAGGCTTACCATCGTATTCTTTAACTTTACTAAAAATTTCGTCTGCACTAAGTTCCCAACCTTCTTCTCTTTCTTTTAGTAAGCGAGAATACGCACAAAACTTACAGTCAAACACACATATATTGGTTGGTTCAACATGGAAATTTCTATTAAAGTAAGTGTAATCTCCGTGCTTTTCGTTTCGAATTTTGTTTGCCAAAGAGCCCAAAAAACCCAAATCACCGTGTTCGAATAAATAAACGCCTTCTTCTACAGAGATACGTTCTTTGGCAAGCGCTTTTAGTGCAATATTCTTTAAACCTTCGTCTAGGTTTGCACTCAAATATATAGAGTTAGTATTGTCTACTTTCATAAATTTAATTAAGACTACAAATATAATTCAATTTTAAATAAAGAGCTCTTGTAAAAATTATTTATATCCTTTTTATTGGTACAACAATTGTTATAAATTTGTCAAAGTTTATTTCACGTATTAATTATGCAGAAACCCTTCTATTGTATTCTAATTTTTTGTTTTTCCATAGCTTTGCAATCATGTAGCAAAACAGATTGTGCAGATACGGATACAAACTATGAGCCTACTCCATACAATTTAATTGTTCCCAGCTCTTTACCACCAATAGATGTGCCGGCAGACAACCCTTTAACAGAAGAAGGCGTGGAACTTGGTCGAATGCTATTTTACGAACCTTTGTTAAGTGCAGATGCTAGTCAATCTTGTGCTTCGTGTCACAGTCAGGCAGATGGATTTACCGATGCAGCCAGATACAGTACTGGAATAGACGGGATACAAGGAGATAGAAATGCCATGGTTGTTTTTAATTTAGCCTGGAGTCCAAGATTGTTTTGGGATGGAAGAGCAGTAAGCCTAGAGCAACAAGCATTAGAGCCGATTAACAATCCAATAGAAATGCACGACAACTGGGAGAATGTAGCGGAGAAGCTCAATGCACATTCGGATTACCCAACTTTATTTAAGGAAGCTTTTAACACAAATCGAATTGATTCGACGCATGTAGTTAAAGCACTTGCTCAATTTGAACGAACCCTTATTTCTGGTAATTCTAAGTGGGACAAATTTTACAGAGGAGAAGTTGTTTTGTCGGAACAAGAATTAAGAGGTTGGGATTTGTTTAATATTGACGGTCCTTTTGTTGGTGCAGATTGCTTCCATTGCCATACAGCTCCTCATTTTACAGATTTCGAATTTCACAACAACGGTTTAGACGATGAATTCTCTGCTACCGATCTAGGTTTGTTTGCTGTTACTCAAAACGAGTACGATAAAGCTAAGTTTAAAACTCCTACTCTCCGAAATATTGAAGTTTCTGGTCCTTACATGCACGATGGCAGATTTGAAACTCTTGAAGAAGTGATAGAGCATTACAATACTGGAGGAAACAATTCTCCCACTCTAGATCCACTCATGTTCCATTCTGGTACCGGACTATTTCTTTCTGAGGTTGACAAACAAGCTTTGTTAGCCTTTTTACGTACATTAACCGATCAAGAATTTTTAAACAACCCTAAATTTTCAAATCCATTTAAATAATACTAATATACAAACAGATGAAAAAGCACATTTTAGCATTCGTTATTTTACCTTTCTTAGTTGCCTGCAATGGTTCTAAAAAGGCAGCAAATCAACCCATTCCTGCAAGCGAAGTGGAGGTTGTTATTCCTTGTTCTGGTCCCGATTTTTTTACCAATAAGAAGTATTTTAGAGCCAATAGTATAGGCGAAAGTTTGGACCAAGTAGTGTCTAAAAGAAAAGCACTTAGCAATGCAAGAGCAGAGCTAGCGGCCTCCGTTAAAGTACTCATAGAGTCTGTGGTAGACAACTATGTAAAATCATCTGAGCTTAACAATCTCGAACAACTAGAGGAAAGATTTGAGGGACTCAACAGAGAGGTTATTAAACAAGAATTGGTTGGAATTAAAACCATCTGCGAAAAACTTACCAAAACTTCAGAAGGCAAGTTTAAAACATACATAGCCATAGAGTTGTCTGCTCAAAAATTAGTAGACAAATTTCACGAGCGTATTATGAAAGATGATTTAATAAAAATGGACTACGATTACGAAAAATTTAAAAAGACTTTTGAGCAAGAAATGGGTAAGAATTAAACACACTTATACATTATCTGATATTTAGTGTACTGTTTTGCAAAATTAGTGTAAATTCGCGCCGCACTAATGCTCTATTTTAAGTCTCCTTGGACTTCGTCGAAAAGGTTGAGTATTAGTTATTTATTAACTAACAATCTGACGATATGAATCAGAATTTCCTAGACCTTGGACTCGAAGACGTTATAGTTCAAGCTGTTGACCATTTAGGTTTTGAAAAACCTTCTCCAGTACAAGAAAAATGCATCCCTATAGTTTTGAAAGAAGATACCGATTTGGTAGCCTTAGCTCAAACAGGTACGGGTAAAACTGCATCTTTCGGTTTACCTTTAATTCAAAAGATAGACAACGACAATAGAAACACGCAAGCCCTAGTATTGGCTCCAACCCGCGAATTGTGTATTCAAATTGCAAGTGACTTAAACAGCTACGCTCGTTTTAAGAAAACAAATGTAGTTGCTGTTTACGGTGGCGCTAGTATTATGGATCAGGCCAGAAACCTTAAAAGAGGAGCACAGGTAATTGTAGCAACTCCTGGTCGTTTGCAAGACATGATTAACCGCAGATTGGTTAATTTGAGCAATATTGATTATTTGGTTCTAGATGAGGCAGATGAAATGCTGAATATGGGCTTTCAAGATGCGATTGATGAAATTTTAGAAACAGCCTCGACCGACCGTAATACTTGGTTGTACTCGGCTACCATGCCTAAGACGGTAGCTAAAATTGCAGCCAACTACATGAAAAACCCTATTGAGGTTACCTGTGGTACTAAAAATCAAGCAGCTTCTACTGTAGATCATAATTACTATTTAATAGACAACCGTGATCGTTACAAAACGCTAAGACGTTTGGTGGATTCTTGCCCAAGCATTTACGCCATTATATTTTGTCGTACTCGTGCAGAAACGCAAAGTGTTGCCGAGCGTTTGCAAGCCGATGGTTACAATACAGGTGGTTTACACGGCGATATGTCTCAAGTACAAAGAGACGGCGTGATGAAGCAGTTTAAAACCAAAAACATTACCATTCTTGTAGCAACTGATGTTGCTTCTCGTGGTATTGATGTAGATGATATTACACATGTAATACACTACCAATTACCAGATGATATCGAGGTTTATACCCACCGTTCTGGTAGAACAGGTCGTGCCGGTAAAGAAGGTACCTCGGTAGCTATTGTAGGTGGAAAAGACAAATACAAACTAATGCAGATTGAGCGTACCATCAATCGTAAAATCGAGCGCAAAATGGTTCCTTCAGGTGAGGAAGTTATGAAAGCGATGGTTTTTCAATCGATGGAAAAATTAGTAGACGCAAAAGTGAATACCCAAGCTTTAAAGCCTTTTACCGAAGCAATACACGAGTTAGCAAGCAAAATGTCTGCTACCGAAGTATTGGAAAAGTTTATTGCTTTAAGTTCTGCAAAAGTCCTCAACTTTTACAAAGATGCACAAGATTTAAACTCTTCGGGTAGCGGAAGAAATAAAGAGAGTAACTCAGAACGCGTATTTATAAATATTGGTGAAAAAGACGGTTTTGATTGGGCTACACTTAAAGATCTTTTAAGAGACAAAACAGCACTTACCAACGACGACTTTGGTGGAGTGGATGTAAAAGCTGCTTTCTCCTTCTTTAACGTATCTAAAACCAAAGTTGAAAGCGTATTTGCTGCTTTTGAAGGTTTTAGTATTGGCGATAGAGCGGTTAGTTTAGAAATCACCAAATCATCTCCAGCCCGCGGTAGAGGCGGTAGAAGTGGTGGTGGCGGTAGAGATCGTCGTAGCGGCGGTGGTGGAGGCTATAGAGGTGGCGGAGACCGTAGATCCGGTTCTAGAGGTGACCGAGGTTCTAGAGATAGAAGCTCAGGATCCAGCTCAAACGCTGGCGGTAACAGAAGAGATCGCAGAAGATAATAGATACCAACACCCACTTGATAAAGTGGGTGTTTTTTTTGCTTACAACAAAATAATTCTCAATCATTAATCTACAAAGCGTGCTTTTTTAATAAACTCCATACAGTCAAACTGATTTTAAAATAGAGCTTCCTTTTGATAATTTCTTTGTGGCTAAAATTATTTGGAAAGGCGAGTAGTATAGATTTTTTAACACTACTAAATAGGTCTGCTAACTAAAAGAACTTATTTTTGCGCACACATTAAAATTCTATGAACAAATTACTTTTTAGCATTGTATTTTTTGGCATTTTCTTTCTTGCAGTAGATTTTTACTTTTGGCAAGCCTTTAAAAGTAACTTTTTACTATCAGTTAAGTTGAGTCCATTCATTAAATGGGCTTATTGGATGGTTTCTTTCTTGGTCCTTTGTCTTTTATTTTATTGCTTAAGTACCTATAAAAACCCAGAAGCACCGAAGTACTTAATTGTAGTAATGGCTTTTATAATTAGCTTATTCTTAGCCAAATTAGTGGCTTGCTTTCCTTTGCTTATAGATGATTTTATTAGACTTTTAAAATGGATCTATTCCTGGGTTTCGGTTCCTTTTAAGGAAACACCAGCCGCACATAAAATATCCAGATCCACTTTTCTTAAAAACACGAGTTTAGTATCGGCAGCTTTGTTTTTTGGCATCATGTCTTGGGGTATTATTGTAGGAAGATTTAATTATAAGAAACACCGAATTAAGCTTAGATTAAGAAAGTGGCCTAAGGCATTAAACGGTTTAAAAATAGTTCAAATATCCGATTTACACCTTGGGAGTTTTACTAGTACACAACCTGTAGAGGATATTGTTGCGCTAATAAATGAAGAAAAGGCAGATTTGGTGCTTTTTACAGGCGATTTGGTGAATAGTAATTATTGGGAAGCTACAGCGTTTATACCACATTTAGCAAAAATTAAAGCCACCTATGGAAAGTTTTCCGTTATGGGCAACCACGATTATGCAGACTATATAGGTATTGATAAGAAATCCACCGCAGGTTTACAAGAATGGTACGATAACTTCAACAATTTCAAAAAAGTAAACCAACAAATGGGTTTTGAATTATTGTTAAATCAAAACAAAGAGATTCAAATTGGTGCTGCTTCGTTCAATTTGATAGGAGTAGAAAATTGGGGTGCTGGAGGTTTTTCTAAATACGGTGATTTTGATAAAGCGATTTCGGGTTTACATCCGGATAAATGTTCCATCCTTCTTTCGCACGATCCATCGCATTGGGATGCGCAGGTTCTACAACATTCTTTTCCAATAGACTTACAGCTTTCTGGACATACGCATGGCATGCAGTTTGGTATTGAGTTGGGTAGTTTTAAATGGAGTCCTGCAAAATACAGATACCCACAATGGGCTGGCTTGCATACTAAAAACACCAAAAACCTTTATGTAAATAGAGGTTTAGGACATTTGGGCTACGCAGGTAGAGTGGGTATTTATCCAGAAATTACCGTATTTAACATACATTCTTTAGAGGCTTAATCCATGGATTACTTTCTGTACAAACGTTATTGCGACATACCTCCCGGAGAGTGGAATGAATTGTTAACGGACGAAAATTTCTTTCTTTCTCCTGCCTGTGTACAAATTTTAGAAGCGGAGCACGAAGACGAAATAGAACCGCTTTATATTGTTATTAAGGAGCGGGAAAAATTATTGGGTATTGTTTACGCTCAGTTGTTTTTAATTAACGGAAACAAGCTAAAGGAATACATCAATAATGGTAATGAAGGCTTTAGTGTTTTTAATGAAATTAAAGTTTTTTTAGCCAACAGAATTAACGTAAAAGTGGGCTTTCTAGGCAATGTTTTTTTAAGTAATGAGGAATCTTGCATACTTGAAACTTCAAATAATTACCACAGGTACTTGCCAAACGTTTTGGATTTAATTGTTGAGAAGACAGAAGCTAAATTTGTACTTATACCAGAAAATTACGAAAGTTCTATACCCATGTTGGCTGGCAATTGTAAGGAGATAAACGTGGAGCCAGATATGCAATTAGAAATACCCAGCTCATGGACTTCTTTCGAAGATTACTTGGAGGCTATAAGTTCAAAATACAAAAAACGATACCGCTCGGTTCTTAAAAAGAGTGCAGTATTAGATAAAAGAGCTTTAAGTCCCTCCGACTTAAAACGCGAGTCCGTTTCTATGAAACGCTTGTTTCACAACGTATTTAGTAAGTCTAAATTTAATGCGGCAAAATTTAACACCGATGTATTTTACGATCTTAAGTTGGTGAAAGAAAATGTATCGGTATTTGGGTATTATTACGAGGATAAATTAATCGGGTTTGCATCAGAAATTGCCATAAATGGTATTTTATATGCCCACTTTGTAGGTATAGATTACCAATACAATAATACGTTTGAGATATACAACAGAATGCTATACGAGCAAATTAGATTTGCAATAGAGCATAAACTGAGCTTAATTAAATTTGGTAGAACCGCTTCTGAGTTTAAAAGTAACATTGGAGCCACTCCTCATAAAGGATATGGATACATTTACCATCCATGCAAAACCATTATAAAAGCAGCGAGTCCAATTTTGAGTTTGTTAAAACCCAAAGATTGGACTCAGCGCCATCCTTTTAAAAGCTAATTATTAAACCCCTTTTGCTGTCAATAAATCTTTAATACCTCCTACAGAACTTAATATTCCCGTAGCTTCATAAGGCATGTAAACCACTTTATTGTCCTTTCCAGAGGTCATTTCTTTGAGCGATTCTAGGTATTTCATTGCAATAAGATAGTTTACCGGATCGCCCGTTTTGTCTATTGCCTCGGTTACCACCTTAATGGCTTCTGCTTCTGCTTTTGCTACCATAATTCTGGCCTCAGCATCTCCTTGTGCAACCAGTATGTTTGCATTTTTCTCTCCTTCAGCTATACTAATTTCAGAATCTCTTCTACCTACAGCTTCCAATATAAGCGCTTGTTGTGTACCTTCTGCCTCTAGTATAGTTGCGCGTTTGTCTCTTTCTGCACGCATTTGTTTTTCCATAGCTTCGCGTATGTCCATAGGTGGATTAATGTCTTGCAGCTCTACTCTGTTTACCTTTACGCCCCATTTGTTGGTGGCATCGTCTAAAATTTCCTGTAGTTTAGTGTTTATGGTGTCTCTAGATGAAAGGGTATCGTCTAAATCCATTTCGCCAATTACGTTACGTAAAGAAGTTTGAGTTAACTTTTCTATGGCCTGAGGTAAATTAGCTATTTCGTATACAGCACGTATAGGATCCATTATTTGGAAATAAATTAAGGCATTTATCTCGGTAACAATATTGTCTCTAGTAATTACATTTTGTTTAGGAAAGTCGTACACGGCCTCGCGTAAATCTATTCTGTTTTCTTTTACATAACGAACTATGGTGTTTCCCATTGCACCCTCAGTAGAGTAGCGCCATATAATTTCTCTGGGCTTGTCTACAAACGGAATGATAATGTTTAATCCAGATTGTAAGGTCCCATGGTACTTACCCAAGCGTTCTACAATAATTGTTTCGGATTGCTGTACTATTTTTATTCCTTGCAGTGCAAATACGATTGCTAAGAGCGCAATAAGTGCTGTGATAATTGTAATAGCCATTTTAGATTTTTTTTACGGTTACTATGGTACTTTCGATTGATTCTACGATTACATGCTCGTTTACGATTATAATTTCCTCGCTACTTGATTTTGCCCTCCAAATATCTCCATCTATAGAAACTCTCCCAGAGTTTACTTCCCAGTTAATTTCTTCTGTTACACGAGCGGTTCTGTTTATAAGTGCATCTGTGTTGGTTTTAATTTTATCCTGGGCAGCGCCTTTCTTGTATAGCATAGGACGAATAATAAAAAGACTTAAGAGTGTAGTTACAGCAAAACCAATTAGTTGTGTATCTAAATTAAAACCAATATACGCCAAAAAAGATGCGGTTACTGCTCCAACCCCTAGGCAGGCAAGAATAAATCCGGGCGTAAAAAGCTCCAGTATAAATAATAGTATTGCAGCATACATCCACCAATGCCAGTTAAATATTTCTTCCATGCTCTATTTTTTTTAATGCTCTACAAGATAGGTTTTTTGAGCATAATACTCCCGTGTAAAATTGAATTATACTTAAATTATAGAATTAACTCCATTATTGTTTTCATGGTTTTATTTGTTTACCACTATTTTACTGCTTTCCAGCAGTTTGTTGTTGGTGCTTAAACTAACCGAGTATATTCCGGGCGCATAATTGCTTAGGTTTTGGTATACCCGACCATTTTGTGCCAAGAGTGGGTAACTGTCTTTTAAGTTTCCCAGCGCATCGTGCACCTCTAGTTTTAAGGTTTTACTGTGGTTTTTTACATCAAAGTATAGGTACGTAAAATCTATTGCTGGGTTAGGTGCAATGCGCAACTGCCTTTTTGCACTTACTACCTCTGCTAGGGGCAAAGAATCTTCTGGAAAATAAATGGACTGATCTTCCACACCCTCAGGGCAATAGTAATCGTAGCTAGTGTTGTCTGTTGCCAAAAAAGTATCTAAGAGCAGGGTATAGGGGTTGAGCTTTAAGGCGAACAAATTGTAGGTTTCATTTTGATAACGCGCCGCAGGAAGTATGTAAACCGAAGAACTGTCTTTGTTGAGTCTGAAATCTCGTAAAATAGTAGTTCTATCAGTGTTTATATATTCTCCAATTTTAGTACCCATAGCATCTAATTTATACACCTCTAAATGTTTTGGTCCATATAAATCGATAGGCTCGGCAACAGAACAGGCAAGCAGTACAATAGAATCGTTTAGGACTACAGAACGAGTATTTTTATATGCAATACCGGGCTCGGCTAAGTTTTTAGACCAAAGTAAGTTCCCGTTTTCATTTACTTTGTAAACCATTGGTGTAAAGTAGGTAGTGTTTATATCAGTAGCACTAACTATAATAGTTCCATTTGTTAACTCACTCAGATTACCAGCAATACTCATTTTAATACTGTCGGGTACATCTTCTTCCCATCGGTAAATGCTGCGCCACTGCTCTATGCCCAAACTGTCTGTTTTTACCATGCCTGAGCGCAGGTAACCAATGGTAGAGCCTTGGTCGTAATAGGGTGGAGCATACACAGATCCAATCATTAAAAAGCCTTTGTCTTTGGTTCTGATCACATCTTTTACATTACTCCCCCAAACATTGTTTTCCCAACCCACAAAGTAATTGTAGTTCCAAATTAGGTTTCCCTCTGCATCGGTTTTTTTTAGGTTAAACCGATAATCGGTAAGGCCTGTATAATGGTTAAAGTACAGATTGTCCTCTTTGTCCAGAATTAAGTACTTAACATTATCTGACTCATTCTCGATCCCTATTTTCTTAAACCATAGTTGCTTGCCGCAGGCGTCTAATTTTAGTAAAAAACCATCGCCGTTGCTATTGTACTGAAAGGTACGCCCTCCAATAATAAGATTGCCCTGCAAGTCTTCTACTATTGTAAGTGGGTCTATGCCGTCATCGTTTAATTCCATGGAATGCTCCCAAAGCAGCTCGCCTGCCTTATTCAGTTTAATTATTTTTCCATTAAAGCTTTGCCAGGTTTTATTGGCCACAATAAGGGTACCACCGTCGTAGGCTTCCAAAATTTGAAACCCTTTGTCAAAGTGATTTTCAAACACCCAGGCCTCTTGGGCTTGGCTGTTTAAAAATGCACTGAGCAAAAGTAGGGAGATGAGTTTTTTCATGGTTTTGTTATTTATGTATGTTTATTTGTTCGGTTTGTACCAAACTGCCGTCTACCACCAAAGAGAGTAAGTACATGCCCGATTTGTAGTTTTGTAGGCTTAATTTATACAGATGACGGTAATTGCTTACGTCTATAAGTGCCACAGTTTGGCCGAGTGCATTGTGCAGTTCTAACTGGGCTGATGTATAGTTAAGCGGCAACTGGTAGCTTGCATAAAGCTCATTCTTGGCCGGATTAGGAGCCAGTTCCAACAAACTTGGTGCTTTTGCTGCGCCGTAAGTGCCATAAAAAGCACCTGTATTGTTTGTTCTGTATTCTGCATCTGCAAGTGGCATAAAATATTTAGGGGTAAAGGTTACTTGTAGTTTCATAGCATTTGTTTTTAATTATTTATAGATTGATGAATTGAATACGATTTAAAAATAATGTATAAAATATATTGGGCTGTATTTTTAACAGCTTACAAGGTAGTAGTTTACAATTGATTTAGTAATAGGTATTTAATTATTTAACTTATTAGATAATAATAGTTTTTTTTTATTTTTAATTAAAAGTGGATAGGCTTACTAAAATAATCCTTTTTGTATTTTTGATAAAATTTAAGGATGTTTCAACAATTTGTAATTTTGGTAAGTATGGTTTTCCTGTCTTCTTGTTTTTCAAACAAGGAGTCGTCGTTCATTTTGAGAGACCACTCTGCCAAAGTGCTCATTATGCTTGCTCCAGAGTGTCCTTTGTGTAAAAACTACACCAAGGACATAAAGGAGATGCAAGCCAAGTACTCCCAAGAAATAATCTTTTACGGTATTGTACCAGGTAGCTATTATTCTGCTCAGGAAGTAGATTCTTTTTTAAACAGTTACAATTTGCCCTTAAACATTATATTTGATGCAGATTTAAGCTTGTGTAAAGCATTGAATGCAACCGTTACCCCCGAGGTGTTTTTTATAGATGAGAACAATACCATTCGTTACCGCGGAATGTTTGACAATTGGCTGGGAGAATTGGGCAGAAGAAGATTAGTGGTTACTCAGTATTATTTACGCGATGCCTTAGACGCTTATTTAGAAGGGACGGATATAAACATTAAAAAAACCAAAGCTGTTGGCTGTTTCATTGAATAAATTGGGAATTTACCTAAGTATACTCTTACTTTCTTCTTGCATTACCGCAAGTAAGGACTTTACTTTTGTAGATGATGTAGCCCCTATTATTTTTAATAAGTGCAGCTCTTGCCATTATAAAGGCGGGCCAGCTCCCTTTGCTATGCTCAAGTATAAAGATGTAGCCAAAAGAGCAAAAATGATCGCACATGTAACGCAATCGGGCTATATGCCGCCCTGGCCAGCAGATACAGAATACAGTCATTTTATAGGCGAAAAAACACTTAGCAGCTACGAAAAATCTGTTTTGCAAGATTGGTATTTGCAAGGAAGCCAAGCGGGCGATACAGCAGGTTTTGTAAACTACACGATTAAAAATCCGATACAAAGTAAACTGGGTAAACCCGATTTGGTGGTGCAAATGGAAGAGGCCTTTTTTATTCCAGGAGACAACAAAGATCTGTTTATGGCGGCCAAACTTCCTTTTACTTTAGCGCAAGACACTAACATTCGCTTGGTAGAGTTTGTGGCAGACCACAAGCAGTTGGTGCATCACATCAATGCACATTTAATTACGTACAACAGTTTTAAAGAAAATCATTTGACAGCGGTACCCTTTGTAGATACAGAGTTGCATACAGACTCCTCTGCATTTTACGCATTGAATGTGCCATATTCATCGGGCGAATTTCCAACTTTAAATCCATCAATAGCCAATTATTTACCCGGGGTAGAAACCTATGTTTACCCAAAAGGCATTGGAGGTGCCCGCGCAAAAAAGCAATCGGCAATTTTAGTAAAAGACTTCCATTACGGGCCTTCGCCAATAGACGATTGGGACCATTCTTATTTTAATATTTACTTCGATAAAGAGCCACCAAAACGCCCTTTAAAGGAACTCATATTGGGAACTCAAGGTGTTTCGGCTGTTGTGCCACCTTTGGTAATTGCGCCAAATGTGGTTAAGTCTTTTACGACCAGTTATACTTTAGCCGAAGATATTTCTGTTTTAACATTAAATCCGCACATGCATTTAATAGGAAAACAGTTTACCGCTTTTGCTGTACATCCTAAGGGCGATACTATTCCGCTGATAAGAATTAACGATTGGAATTTTAGATGGCAGTATTTTTATACCTTTCCTAAGGTTGTACATTTACCCATAGGAACAGAAATAAAAGTAAGCGCTGTTTACGACAATACACTCAATAATATGGACAATCCTTTTAATCCCCCACAATTTATTACGGGTAAAAACGGAAGCATGAAAACGAGTGATGAAATGTTGCAATTAATTATTATGTACCTGCCTTATCAAAAAGACGATGAATTTATTAAACTGGACCACCATGAATAAACTAGCCCTATTTTTAGGAACTTTAATTGTATGTTCTTGCTCTAATTCTTTAGACATCAAATCCATACAAAACAGTTCAAATTCTTATGAAAGCACCTATGTTACCCTAAGAGGGATTGTGTCTGGAGTATTCCAGCAAACAGGAGAATTGGAGGGCTTTTTTATGCAACAAGAAGGTCTTTTTGCCAGCAGTGGAATTTTTGTTCAAAGTAACATTGCCGTAAGTTTAGGCGATGAGATTTCGCTGAACGCAAAAGTAATGGAGTATAAAAATGAAACGCGTTTAGACAGTGTTAGTTCTTTACAAATACTATCGAAAAACAAAAGCTTTAAAACACAAACATTAGATCTTCCTTTTAGCTTAAATACCATCGAACAATTAGAAGGATGCTTTGTTTCTATTCCAAACACCTTACAAATAGCAGATTCTTATTCGTACGAAAAGTATGGACAACTGCTGGTTTCAGTAAAGAATTTGGTGCAGGCAACAGAGTTGTACGATGCTCATAATCAGGCTAAAGAAATTGAAAGTCATATTCAAGAACAGTACTTATCTAGTATACTACTCGACGATTTATCGAACAGGAAGTATCCTTTGGAGGAAGCTTTGTATGCGCCTAAAAATAGTATTGTTGTGGGGGCTAAAGTTAAGGGCATTAAAGGCTACCTCTGTCAAAAAAACGATACGTATTACCTTCGTTTACAAAACGATTTAGAGGTGGAGACAGTCAATTTAAATTTGAATGCGGAGCTAAATGGTCAGTTAAAATTAATGAGCTTTAACCTGCACAATTTATTCAATGGCGATGGAGTTATGGGAGACTTTCCAACCAAAAGAGGAGCTAAAACATACGATTCTTATGTAAAGCAATCGTTTAAACTAACGGCAGCCATTTCCTTAGCAAATCCCGATGTTATTGCTTTAATGGAATTGGAAAACGACGGTGAGGATTCGCTGAGTGCTGTGGTTCAATTCTGTGAATTTTTAAATCAACATTCCCAAAGAAACTCCTATAAAGTAGCACTTTCCAATACATCTGCTGGAAACGATGCAATTAAAACAGGTATCATTTACGATGCTTCCCTACTGAGTTCAGTTTCCTCGAGCTACCATTCGGATCCTGTATTTTCTAGAAACCCCATTTTTCAATCGTTCACTTTTCAAGATTCTTTAGAATTTGTTGTAGCTGTAAACCACTTTAAGTCTAAAGGCTCTAGAGGGGCAGAGGGCTTAAACATAGACCAAAACGATGGGCAAGGCGCTTACAACAATAAACGAAGCTTACAAGCTGCAAAGCTTTTGCAAATAATAGATTCTTTGTATTCAGATAAAAATTGTGTGGTGCTTGGCGATTTTAATGCCTACTCAAAAGAAGATCCAATTCAAATCCTTGCTTCTAAAGATTTGATGAAACTTAGCGCAGATACTTATTCTTATGTGTATAAGGGCAATCAAGGAGATTTGGACCATGCGTTTGTAAGTAAAAACTTTGCCACACGTATTAAAGACTTTAAAGTGCTAGATATTAATGCATCGTACCCAAATTGGACTGATTATCGATTTAATAATTCTGATACTGGGTATTTTCGCTCGTCGGATCACAACCCTTTACTCATTGGAATTTACTAGTCCATTTGCGCGAATTTACTAAGGTGAATATTTTGTTTCAAATCAATCAATTCAGTAAGATTCTACTTACTTTTGCTAGGCAATAAACCCAACTATGTATAAAGCAATTATTCGACCACTTCTGTTTTGCTTCGATCCAGAAAAAATTCATCATTTTGTGTTCAAGTCACTTAAAATGGTGCATTATATTCCAGGCGTGGCCGCTCTAAACAGAGCCTTATATCAGTTAAAAGACAGCAGACTTAAAAGAACCGTTTTTGGTTTAGAATTTGAAAACCCCGTAGGACTGGCAGCGGGTTTCGATAAGGAGGCTAAGTTGTACAACGAGCTGGCAAATTTCGGATTTGGTTTTATTGAAATAGGCACGCTTACCCCAAAAGGTCAGGACGGTAATCCTAAACCACGCCTTTTTCGTTTGCCAGAAGATGGTGCTTTAATTAATAGAATGGGCTTTAATAACGAGGGAGTAGATGCCGCAGTAGCTCGTTTAAAAAAGCGAAAAACCAAGGTAATTATTGGAGGTAATATTGGTAAAAATAAGCTTACGCCTAATGCGCAGGCAAACGACGATTACATCAAGGCTTTTGATGCACTGTACGAGTACGTAGATTACTTTGTGGTAAATGTAAGTTCTCCAAACACACCCAATTTAAGGGCACTTCAAGACAAGGAACCTTTAACAGCTTTACTTAAAATATTAAAAGATAAAATGGCTGTTAAGCCAAAACACAAGGCCATACTACTTAAAATTGCACCCGATTTATCCAACGAACAGTTAGACGACATTATAGCCATTGTAGCCGAGGTAAAAATTGAGGGAATAATTGCTACGAATACCACCATAGACAGAAGTATGCTGGTTTCTGAAAAAGCTAAAATTGAAGAAATTGGCGCTGGTGGACTTAGTGGAAAACCTGTTAAATCTCGTGCTACAGAAGTGATT
>Ga0257120_1000965_pt1 | contig 20016 bp, 17 predicted proteins | sample SI106_10metaG_FD_190153 | JGI IMG/M metagenome (GOLD analysis project Ga0257120, IMG submission 190153) | Marine microbial communities from Saanich Inlet, British Columbia, Canada - SI106_10 | ecosystem: Environmental > Aquatic > Marine > Inlet | place: Canada: British Columbia | collected... | reverse complement strand
TATTGGGTGTTACTTTTAAAGAGAATTGTCCAGATATACGCAACTCAAAAGTTTTTGATGTTTACAATGAATTAAAAGAATTTGGCCTGGAAGTTGATGCTTATGACTATGAAGCTGATCAGGCAGAGGTAAAAGATGAGTATGGTATTAATCTTATCGATGAAATTAAAGAAAAATACGATGGGATTTTATTGGCTGTTGCTCATAATAAATTTTCAGAGATAGACATCTTATCTTTAAAGAAAGATTCAGAAAGTGTTGTGTTTGATTTAAAAGGTTTTCTTCCAAGAAGTCTGGTGAATGCTAGACTTTAATAATTCTGCAATAATTATTTTATTAGTAATGGCATATATATTAATGTCTTACAAAGTATGTAATTTTCAGCTAAATAGTGTAAAATAAAAAAACAGAACAAATAAATATAAAAAATTAAAAAGAGTAGAACATCTTGGGAAAATTAAAAACAAAAGCTATAAAATCTATACAATGGTCTTTTTTTCAACAAATTACTAATCAAATAATTGGTTTAGTTGTCACTCTATTTTTAGTTAGACTTTTAGACCCAGATGCTTTTGGTTTAATGGGGATGATATATGTAATAATTTCACTTGGTACTGTTATAATTGATTCTGGACTAGGAACATCCTTAATAAGAACTAAAGCAATTGATGAAGCAGATGTATCTACTGTTTTTTTTTCAAACTTAATATTATCCAGCTTATTTTATCTTATTATTTTTTTTATAGCTCCCTTAGTGAGTGAATTTTATAATCAAGAAATTTTAATTAAATTAATTAGGGTACTTGGCTTGACCTTGATAATTAATTCTTTTTATTTAATACAAAACGTAACTTTGACTAAAGGTCTTATGTTTAAAAAGATAGCTTTAGTTTCTATATTATCAAATAGTTTAAGTGCGATAGTTGGAATTTGGTTGGCTTATTTGAATTTTGGGGTTTGGTCCATAGTTATTATGAATATTTGTAATTCGATGTGTTCTTTTTTACTTTATTGGAATATTTCGAAATGGAGACCAAAATTTATTTTCAATACTAAAAAAATTAGTGTTCATTTTAATTTTGGATATAGATTAACAATAGTAAATTTATTAGACGCATTTTTTGTAAATATTTATAATATTATTTTAGGAAAGTATTACAATGCAAACTTATTAGGATTCTACACACGAGCAGACTCATTAAAAAAAACAATAATATTTGGTGTTTCAACGCCATTAAAAACAGTTTTATTACCCGTTTTAAGTGAAATACAAAATGATTCAGAACGATTAAGAAAAATTTATACTGACATTTTACAATTAGTTTTATTAGTTATTTCACCAATCTTATTGTTTTCTTTTGTCTTTGCAACACCAATATTTCATTTATTATTTACAAATAAATGGGACCAAGCTATTCCGTTTTTTAAAATTATTTGTTTGTCTGGAATATTATATCCAATAAACACTTATGTTGTGAGTTTTTTACTGGTTAAAGGTAGGAGCGATTTAGTTTTAACTTTAGATTTGTTTAAGAAACTGACTTTAATTATAGTTATTGTTGTAACTATGATGTTTGAAAACATTATTATTTTATTATGGGGTCAGGTAATTGTTTCTTTTATTGATTTTCTATTTAATATTTTTGTTTTAAAAAAAATTCTTAGATTAAAAATATTATATCAGCTTAAAACCACAATAAAGAATTTATTCATTTCAGGGGCATCTTCATTCTTTATTTTTATTATTTACATTGTATTTTTAGAACAATTACAAAATAATTTTATCCTAATTAGTCTGGGTTTAATATGTTTTTTGATTTTTAACTGCGCATTTATTTATTTATTTAATCCATTAATTTTTAAAACAATATGGGGGTACTTAAAAAGTTGAAATTTTTATTCATATCGATATTTGGAGATGTTATTGCTAAAATTTATTTGTCAATTATTAAGCCCTCAATTGATAAGTACATAACTAATTCACAAACTAAGTTAGCTAGCATTGGTCTTAATACTAATTTTTATGGTAATGGTTCAATATTTCATCCTGAAGGCTTGGTAGTTGGTAACCATTCTAAAATTGGATATAATTTTTTTTTCCACGCAAAGGGAGGTATAGAAATTGGAGATAATACAATTATATCTAGAAATGTCACCATTTATTCTGCGAATCATAATTATTTATCTGAGGACCTGATTCCATATGATTGTAGTTATATAGAAAAAAAAGTTGTTATTGGGAATTCAGTGTGGATTGGAATGAATGCTTCCATTTTACCTGGTGTTGTAATAAATGATGGAGCAATTATAGGGATGGGAGCAATTATAACGAAAGACGTGGCAAAAGGAGAAATTGTTGTTAGCAGTCATCAAAGAACGGTTGGTTGTAGAGATTTAGAATTATTTAATAAACTTGAAAAAGAAATTAAATTTTATGGAAGGAAATTTGATTAATCCAATTACGGTATCAATCATTATACCTGTATATAATTGTGCTCCTTATTTAACAAAGGGTTTTAAACATTTAGAACAACTATATAAATCAAATACCAAATTTGAAATTATATACGTAAATGACGGATCAACAGATAATAGTCTAGATATACTGGAAGAGATTAAAAGTAATAATAGATTTGTAAAAATAATTAATCAGGTAAATCAGGGTTCCTCGGGAGCTAGAAACTCAGCTATTGAAATAGCCAAAGGTAAATATATTCAGTTTTTAGATGCAGATGATTATATAGACATTGAAAAAATTTTACCACTTTTAGAAAAAGCAATATTATTAGATATTGATGTTTTTGGATATCGAATTGATTTCGTAGATGAACATTTTCATAAATTAGGAGAGATGCCTAAATTCCTTGTAGATTATGATAAAGTAATTTCTGGAAATTATGCCTTAGTATCTGGTTATCAACCGTCCTCCATTTGTCTTTTTTTGTTTAAGACTAGTTTTTTAATAGATAATAATTTGCGGATTACTCCAAAAATTACACACATGGATGTAGAATTTATGTTACGAGTAATGTTGTCTGCTACAAAGGTGTTTTTTGTTGATTTAATTGCATACCACTATGTTCAGAGGGCTGGTTCAATAACAAAACCAACAACAAAAATTAAACTAGAAAAATACTTATTTGATGAAGTTGTAGTTGCAAATTTAATGAAGTCTAATTTACGTTCAAACATGTCCAAAGAATTAATTATTTCAATTAAAAAAAATTATAATAGTGTAGTTTGGAATTTATTTATGCGTTTTCATACAAACCCAAATGAAGTTAGTTATGCATTTAAAACAAAATGTATAAACTCTTTAAAAGAAAATAATCTATACCCTATTAAAGGAGATTTAAAAACTCCATTTCAAAAAATTACACGACCATTTTTTAATTCTGAATGGTTACTAAGAAAAATAATTAAATAAAATTTTGAAATTAACTATAGTAATCCCTGTATTTAACGCATCTAAAACAGTAGAAAGATGTGTAGACTCTATTTTTAATCAATCAAGAAATAATTTTACTTTAGAGATAATTATTTGTAATGATGGTTCTACAGATACTTCTCAAGAAAAATTAGTTTTGTTGGAAAAGAAATACAATAATATTAAGTTGTTTTTATTGCCTAATAGAGGTGTTTCTATTGCCAGAAATTTTGCTATGAAGCAAGCAATGGGAGATTATATTTGGTTTATTGATTCTGATGATTTTATACACACAAATTCTTTTACTGAAATAGAAAAAACTCTCAACAAATATTCTGATTTAGAAGTTATAAATTTTGGTTATTCTGAAGAAAATGAATTGAATGAGTTAAAATTAATGTTGCCGAAAAGTAGCAATAAATTAATAGACGGTTTTTCCTTTTTAGAAAATAATGATGGACGGTTATACCTTTGGAATAATATTTACAAAACTAGTTTTATTACCAAAAACAAATTTTATTTTTTTGATGATTTAGTTGTATTGGAAGATTCAATATTTAATATAAATGTTTTTACAAAAGCAAAAAAAATAGCTTTTATAAATAAAGCTTTATATACATATTGTTTTAATAAGGGGTCTATTTCAAAAAAAAGAACAATTACACATTTACTAAAATTAGGAGAAAGTTCTAAAAAAGCTCATTTAAGATTACAATCAATAAAAATACAACATCAAAATAACACTAAAGAATATAATATTCTTAATAAAAAATTAGAAAAATCAATTTTAGGTTTTTTTTATAGTTTATTAAGATATAATTATTCTATTCCTTTTGTTAAAGATGTATTTGTACTTTATGAAAAGAATAAGTTACTACCATTAAAAATTAAACCAAAAAGTGTTGCTTTGTTTTTTTTTAAAGTTATGATTAATAGTAAATATGTTTTTTTAATGCTATGCTTTTTTAATGCTAAAAGGCAGAAAAAAAGTTATTGATTATTGTGCAAAATATTTATTAAAGTATCAGATCTTAAACCTGATGAATAGATTGAAATTATAAAAGATATTTATAATGATTGAATATTTATTACTAATGTCACTAGCAATTATTTTGTTTTTTAATCCAAATTCTGGAAAGAAAAAGATATTAAATATTGTTTTTATTTGTTTAGCAATATTTTTAGCTGGTTTTAGAGACATGATTGGTGGTTATGATGTGTATATATATGCAGAAGTTTATGAATCAATTTTAAGATTTGACAATTCTAATTTAAGTTTTGAACCCTTTTTTATAATCTATTATGAAATATTAAACTTTATTAATGGTGATAGGCATTTTATGTTTTTTATAACTTCATTAATTATTCTTGGGTCATATTTTTATTTTATTAAAAAATTGAGTGTTTGGTTTTATTTTTCACTATATATCTTTTTCTGTAAGTTTTATTTAATCTTTTTTGTTTATTTAAGACAAGGAATGGCAATTTCCTTTGTGTTATTTAGTTTTTATTTTTTACTAAAACATAAAAAGATAAAAGCTGTATTATTGGCAATTACAGCTATTTTATTTCATAAGTCTGCATTTATATTTTTACCTTTTATTTTCGTAGCAAATCTAAAATTATCAAAGATTGGGATATTTTTTTTAGTGGTTTTACTATGTGTTTTTAGTTTTTCACCTCTTGGTGAAGTAATCTTTAGTTCAGTTGGAAATAGTTTGGGCCAAGTGAAATATGTTAATTATGCAAAGTCTTCTGCTGTATTAAATTTCTTTTATGTTTTTGAAGGTTTTTCTTTATTAGCATTGATTTCTCATTATAAAGAAAAATTTAATTTTAATATACAGTACAGAATTATATTTAATGGAATAATAGTTTATTGTTTATTAGTGATACTTGGTATTACTAATGCAACTTTAATAAGGCTATCTTGGTATTATTTTATGTTTATTTGTTTAGGCTTACCAATTATTTATTTTTTTATTCACGATATTAAATTACGTAAAACATTCAAAATTGTAATTTTTGTTTATTATTTATTTTTGTTTTTTAGATTATTGTTTTTGTTTGACTCTGGTGACTTTATGCCATACAAAAATATATTTCAAGACTTTGATAGAAATGGTATTTGGGAATTTAGAGAATACAGATAATATTACAATCAGAAATTTATGGTAATAACAATTTTTACACCATTATATAATAGAGCGAAATTCTTAGAAAGAATTTATGATAGTCTTCTAAAACAAAATGATTTAGAAATAGAGTGGATTATTGTAGATGATGGAAGTAAGGATAATCCTTCTGAAATTATAAATAATATTAAAAAAAAGTCATGTTTCCCAATACTTTTATACACTCAAGAAAATAAAGGGAAACACGTAGCAATAAATAAAGGTATAAATTTAGCAAAAGGAGAATTTTTCTTTATTTTAGATTCTGATGACTTTTTACCTAAAAATTCAATATTTATTTTAAGATACCAAATAAATAAAATTAAACATCAAAAAGATATTGCAGGTGTTGTTGGTAGAAGGATGTATTGTGATTCTACTTTAATAGGGGATAATTTTGAAAATCCAATCACGTCAAATTCTTTGGATATTAGGTATAAACATAATATAAATGGAGATTTGGTTGAGGTTTTTAAAATTGAAGTGCTTAAAAATTATTTATTTCCAGAATTTAAAAATGAAAAATTTTGTCCAGAAGCATTAGTTTGGAATCGAATTGCACAAAAATTCAAATTACTTTTTTTTAACGAACCCATATATATATGTGAATATCTAGATGATGGTCTAACAGATAGAATTGTTAAAATCCGAATGGAATCTCCTGTAGCATCAATGTTAACTTATTCAGAGTTGGCATCATATGATGTGCCCTTCATTCAAAAAGTTAAAGCCTGTTTAAATTTTTGGAGGTTTTCCTTTAATTCTAGTAAAAGTATTTTTTTTAAACTAGCGCAACTAAAATATAAAATAGCGGCATTACTTTTTCCAATTGGATTCATTATGTTTTTAAAAGATAAATTAAAGAATTAAATTAAAGAATTAAATGAAAGTATTACAAGTTATTAATAGTTTAGGAACAGGAGGTGCAGAAAAATTATTATTAGAAACGCTTCCTTTGTACCATAAAAAAGGTATTAAAATGGACATCCTTTTGTTATGGGATAACAATTGTATGTTTACAAGAAAATTAAAGAAATTAGATTGTTGTAAAATCTTTGTGCTTAATGAGTCAAAAAATTTAAGATTAATATATAATCCTTTAAATATTTTTAAAATTGCCAGGATAATAAAAAATTATGACATTGCTCACATACATCTTTTTCCTGCTCAATATTTTTCAGTTTTAGCGAATATGTTAACTGGCAATAAGTGTAATCTTATTTTTACAGAACATAACACCACTAATAGAAGAATAGCTAATAATTTTTTTAAACCTATTGAGTTATTCTTTTATAAGAGATATGCGAAAATTATTACGATATCAGATGAAATTAAACAGATTTATAAGAATTACTTATCACTTGACGATTCAAGAGTAGTGATGATTAATAATGGTTTAAGTCTCGAAGGAATTTTTAAAGCAAATGCGATAGAAAAAAAAGATTTAAATAAATCTTTAACAAAAAATGATCTTTTGATTGTTCAGGTTTCGGCTTTTAGACCTCAGAAAGATCAAAAAACACTAATAAGGGCAATAAAAAAATTAGATAATAGATTTAAATTAATATTGGTTGGTGATGGTGCAACAATAAATGAACATAAACTTTTAGCTGCAGATTTAGGTTTGAAGGACAGAGTACTATTTTTGGGGCAACGTCCTGATGTGAATAATATTTTAAAAAGTGCTAGTATAGTTGTTTTATCTAGTTTTTATGAAGGTCTATCTTTAGCTTCAATTGAGGGTTTGGCATCAGGAAGACCATTTATAGCCTCTAATGTTCCTGGTTTGTCGAAAATAGTCAAAGGTTATGGTTTGTTGTTTGAACAAGGAAATGTAAACGAATTAGTCAGAATTATAAATAATGTAATTGACGACAAAAATTTAAATCACAATGTCGTTGAAAAATGCTTGTTAAGGGCTACGGAATTTGATATTGACAAGATGATTAGCAAACATATTAATTTATTTAGAGAGGTATATGCAGAAGTCTAAAGTAATCAGAACTTCAACAATAGCGTTATCTCTAAATATTTTATTAAAAGGGCAACTTTCCTTTTTAAAAAAATATTATGATGTAATTGCAGTATCAGGAGAGAATGAAGATTTAAGAGTTGTAGAAAATAGAGAAGGTGTTAAAACTCAAGATATTACGATGCAACGTCAGATAGAACCTTTTAAAGATTCCATCAGTTTGATAAAACTTTATTTTTATTTCAAAAAAGAAAAACCTCAAATAGTTCACTCAATCACTCCAAAAGCAGGATTGCTCAGTATGGTTGCTGCTTATTTGGCAAGAGTTCCAATAAGGATTCATACATTCACAGGTCTTATTTTTCCAACGCGTTCAGGTGTAATGAAGCGATTGTTAATTGTTATGGATAAAATATTGTGTAGCTGCGCAACTCATATATATCCAGAAGGAGAAGGTGTTAAAAAAGATTTAATCAATTTCAATATCACAAAGAAATCGTTAAAGATATTAGCTAATGGTAATGTAAATGGAATTGATACAAACTACTTTAACCCCACTAATTTTTCAGAAGGACAAAGTAATGATTTAAGACAACAATTGAATATATATATAAATGACCTTGTTTTTATTTTTGTGGGTCGTTTGGTAGGTGACAAAGGGATTAATGAGTTGGTGGCTGCATTTAAAAAACTACAAGCGAACAATCATAAACGAAATTCTAAATTGTTACTTGTAGGCCCTTTAGAAACAGATTTAGATCCATTAAAAAGAGAAACCTTGGAAGAAATTGAGAATAGTTCAACCATAATTTCTGTTGGTTATCAACCAGATATACGTCCATATTTAAATATTGCTAATGTATTGGTTTTTCCAAGTTATCGGGAAGGGTTCCCTAATGTAGTTATGCAGGCTGGTGCTATGGGTTTGCCAAGCATAGTTACCAATATTAACGGTTGTAATGAAATTATTAAAGAAGGAGAAAATGGTTGGATCATACCAGTAAAAAGCACAGATGCCATTTTTAATAACATGCAAAACTGTTTAATAAACCAGCAGCAAGTTTTAGAAATGGTTTCCATAAGCCGAGAAATGATTACTTCTCGTTATGAACAAAAAATGGTTTGGGAAGCATTATTAGCTGAATATAAGATATTAGAAGAACTGATGAAAATTAAAAGACACTAAAACCTAAAATATAAAGTAAATATATGTACCCATTAATTAAAAGATTTTTAGATGTTTTTATTGCTTTAATAGCAACCATATTATTAATTCCTTTATTTGTTACATTAATAATTATTTTAAAGTTAACCGGCGAAAAAGAAATATTTTTTTTACAAAAAAGGGTCGGTTTTAAAAACAAGCATTTTTATATTTTCAAATTTTCAACAATGCTTAAGGATAGTGCTAATATGAAAGGAGGTGCTGTAACAACAAAAAAAGATCCTCGCATAACTTCCTTAGGTCATTTTTTAAGAAGAAGCAAGATAAATGAATTACCTCAATTTTTAAATATTTTGAATGGGGATATGAGTTTTATAGGTCCTAGGCCTGTTATGCTTGAAAGCTTCGCTGCATATCCTAGAAATACAAAAAATATTATTTATAATTCAAGGCCTGGCTTATCAGGTATTGGTTCTATTGTTATGAGTGATGAAGAAAAACTTCTAACGCGCATAAAGGATGATGGAGGTGATGCTTGGGAGTTCTACAAGATATATATATTTCCATATAAATGTGAAGTAGAAACATGGTACAATAATAATATTTCTTTTATGATAGATATTAAAATTATTCTATTAACATTAGTAATAATATTTTCCCCTCAAACACGTATAGATTGTTTTTTTAAAGGACTTCCAAAACGGAACTTTTAAGAAACAGAGAATTTTACAATAATTTTTATTTATAGTATATGAAAAATTGGTTACCAAATGGAAAAAAAGCAGCAATCTGTTTCAGTATTGATGACATTCATCCTGCTAAAAGTTCTGATTACTACGAGGCTGGGGGTGATATGGAAAATGGTGGTCTTGGACTAGTTCAATGGTTATTAGATAGACACAAAGATCTTAAAGTTACATTGTTTGTTACTGCTGATTGGAGAGAGATTTCACCTTTTCCAACACGAAAACTACTTGCCAGAATACCTTACCTAAGAGATTATTTTTTTTTGACAAAACGTTGGAAAAAGGGTAAGATGGCTCTAGATAATCACCCTGATTTTGTTAAATATTTGAATAAAATGGATAGAGCTGAAATAGCTTTACATGGTTTACACCACGTTCACAAAGGATTAAAAATCCCTGTAGAATTTCAAAATCAAACCAGTGAGGAGTTCAAAAAAATAATTATTGAAATGCTTAGAATATTCGATAAATCAAGAATAAATTATGTAAAAGGTATATGTCCACCTGGATGGAATGCTCCAGAAAATTTAATGAATGAGTTAATAGAAAATAATATAAATTTTATAGCTTCTTCAAGAGATATATTTACTGATATTCAAAAAGATGCTTTAACGAACATGAGCGGTTTAAAAAACTTACCTTTAATATATCCTACTATGTTAAAGAATGATAAGTTAGTTCATATTCCATCAAATTTTCATGCAACATCTAAAATTGATCGAGCATTAGAAATAATTGAAAATGGAGGATTATTATCAATAAAAGCACATATTATAAAGGATGCATTTGGTTATATTTCATATGACGGAATTGATGAAACATATATAAATTACTTAGATGTTCTTTTATCCCACATTGAGAAAGAATATGGAGATTCTATTTGGTGGACTTCAATGGATGAAATCAGTACTAAAATGCATAATAATCTAATTTTATGAAAATAATTATAAACCCTAAAGAATATTCTGATCAATACCTTTTTAATTTAAATAAGTGCTTTAATGGTTGGGGAGATAAGAATAATTATGACTGGGTATTTAACAGAGACTTAGATGAATATCAATCAGATATTATTTTAATCAACAATGAAAATAATCAACCACTAGCAGGTTCCGCTATAACATATCGAAAGATTGTTAATGATGATGGTATAGAACAACAAATAGGTATTATGACTGGTTCCTGGACGCTTCCCGAAGCGAGAGGAAAAGGATGTTTTACTAAAATGATTGAAGTTTCAAAAAAAGTTTGTTTGGAGAAAAATGTTCGTCATCTTACAGCTTTTGTTGTTCAGACTAATCCTAGTTACAGAAGATTACAAAATGCCGGTTCTATTTTGATTCCTACAAGCCATTATATTTCTAATTCTAGTGTTTCATTAACGGACGGTAAAATCAATATACTTTTGAAAGATTCGAAAAATCAAGAAATGATTTATGAGAGGTACAATAAATTACATTCTACAATCCCCAGGTTTAAGTATACGTTTGAAGAATTTATTAAACAATATATTAATCGTTTAAGTAATACAGAACTAATAAAAATTAATAAAGACTTTGCGATCATTGAGGAAACAGAAACTATAGTAAAAATATTATTAGTAACTTATGAGAATATGAGTTCATGTCGTGATAACATTTTGGATATTATAAGTTGGGTGAAGTCAAATATGTCTAAAGAAACACTTTTTTACTCATCCAACAAAGAACTTGATAAGTTTTTCAAGCACGATAAATTCGAATACATACCAGGCTTTTTTACTGTTTTGAATACCTCAGTTCAAAATGATTTTATATTTGAAGGAATTAATATTAACATGGGGGATAAAATGTAGATATAGCAAACACGAAATAGTATAAAAAATGAAAAAAAAAACACAATTAGGTATAATTGGGTCAGGTGGATTTGCGAGGGAGGTTTTAAGACTAGCTGTTGATATTAGAATAAAAACAGATACTTGGTTTGACCAAATATACTTTGTAGAACTTGATGATTTCTACTCAAAGGACTTAGTTGATTATACAAGGGTTTTGAAATTCTCTGAATGTTGTTTAGAAAAAATGAGTTTTATTATAGCAATTGGAGACCCCGTAATAAAGAAGAGAGTAAGTAACGAATTACCCAATAATATTCATTACACATCCCTAATATCACCATTATCATTTATGGCTGAGGATGTAAAATATTCTGAAGGGCTTATCGTTATGCCTTTTTCATATCTTTCTTGTAATGTTAAAATTGGTTACCATGTTCATATAAATTCACACTGCACAATTGGCCACGACACTAATCTTGGAGATTATTCTACAACCGCACACTCGGTTATGATTGCCGGAGCGAATAATATTTCCAATTTGTGCTATTTTGGTATGAATAGTTCAACTAGACAAGGTATTTCGATTTGTGAAAAAGTAACTATAGGTCTTAATGCTGGCGTTGTAAAAACTATTAATAAACCAGGTACTTATACAGGTACTCCTGCAAAATTATTATTCTAATGATACCATTATCAATACCAAATTTAAACGGAAATGAATGGCAATATGTAAAAGATTGTCTCGATACGGGCTGGATATCTTCAGCCGGAGCATATGTTACTAAATTTGAGGAGGCTATTAAAAATTACACTGGGGTTAAATATGCAATAGCTTGTATGAATGGCACTGCTGGCTTGCAAGTTTCTTTAAACCTTGCAGGAGTAACTCCAAATGATATCGTTATAGCACCAAACTTGACCTTTGTAGCTACATTAAATGCTATTACATACTCAGGTGCGCAAATAGCTTTGATAGATGTTTGTGAAGATTCTTGGCAAATGGATATTGCTTTACTTCAAAATTGGTTAGAAAATAATACAATCACCAAATTTATAAATGGTAAACCGGTAACTAGAGAAATAGCTTCAGGAAAAAAAATTGGTGCAATTATGCCAGTTTACGTTTTAGGGGGATTTATTGATATTGACAAATTATTAGAGATCAGTGCTACATATGGTATTCCTTTAATAGAAGACAGTACAGAGGCGCTAGGAAGTTTTAAAAATGGAAAGCATGCAGGGTCTTTTGGATTAACGGGTGTTTTAAGTTTTAATGGTAATAAAATAATATCTACTGGTGGTGGTGGAATGATCTTGACTAACGATAAAGATATTGCTAGCAGGGCAAAACACATAACAACAACTGCCAAAACAGATCCTTTAGATTATTTTCATGATGAAGTAGGCTATAATTACAGATTAGTAAATGTGCTGGCTGCTATTGGGGTTGCACAAATGGAAAATTTTGAAAACATTTTGAAAAGAAAAAAAGAAATTGATGCGCTTTACAGGAGTGATTTGAAAGGAGTTGGAGATATTAAATTACAGGAGAATGACACTGATTCAGATCCAAATTGTTGGTTATTCACTTTTAGAACAAAAAAAATGAGAGAGTTATTAAATCATTTGAATAATAATAACATTCAAAGTAGACCATTTTGGACACCTATGAACAATCTTCCTATGTATAAAGATTTAACATACATTACTAAAAAAGATATTTCAAATAAAATATTTAAAGAATGTATAAGTATTCCTTCTTCATCGAATTTGACAACTGAAGATCAACATAAAGTGATTTCAGAAATTAAAAATTTTTATAAATAATGATGTTACCAAATATTTCCGAGTTTATTAAGAATTATGTTACGAAAAGAGAAAATAGCTTTTTCGAAAATGATTTAATAAACAATAAAGAAAAATTATCAAAAGAAATTAAGGGGAAATCTATTTTAGTCATTGGAGGCGCTGGGACCATAGGTTCCTCATATATAAAAGCAGCCCTCAGTTATCATCCCTCTGAACTCATAGTTGTAGACACTAACGAGAACGGTTTAACAGAGCTAACAAGAACATTACGAAGTGATTCTAATATAATTGTTCCAGAGAGTTACTTGACGTATCCAATGTCATTTAATTCTGAAGTATTTTACAAGATGTTTGAAAGTCATGGAGCTTTTGATATTGTAGCAAATTTTGCAGCACACAAACATGTTAGAAGCGAAAAAGATTCTTTTTCTATTGAGGCTATGATCAAAAATAATGTTTTAGATGCTAAAAGATTATTAGATTATTTAAAGGAAAACAAACCTTCTCATTTTTTCTGCGTTTCTACGGATAAGGCTGCAAATCCTGTGAATGTAATGGGTGCATCAAAAAAATTAATGGAGAATGTAATTATGTCTTATTCTAAAGATCTAAAAATTACAACAGCTAGATTTGCTAATGTTGCGTTTTCCAACGGATCATTACTTTATGGCTATATAGAAAGACTACTTCAAAGACAACCAATTTCTTGCCCATCTGATGTAAAGCGATTTTTTGTGTCACCAGATGAAAGTGGAGAGATTTGTTTGTTAACTTGTATATTAGGTAATAGTGGTGATATTTATTTTCCAAAGTTAAATGAAAATCAACTGATTAATTTTAAATCTATAACAGAGGACTTTTTTAAGTATTTAAGGAAAGAGATTCAAATATGTAAAAGTGAAGAACAGGCAAAAAAAATAGCTTTAAATCTTACTGACAGTACCCCATATCCTGTTTATTTTTTCAAAACAGATACTAGCGGAGAAAAGCTGTTTGAAGAGTTTTACACCTCTGATGATCAAGTAAAATTTGATTTGTACGAATCTATAGGAGTTGTTACCAATTCTTTAAAACCCCCTTTTTCTGAAATGGAATTAACCATTAAAGAAATTGAAACCCTTTTCAAAAGAGAATCCTATAGCAAAGAGGATGTTATAAAAATAATGAATAAAATTTTACCAAATTTCAATCATATTGAAACAGGTAAAACGTTAGATCAAAAAATGTAACCTATGTATTATTTATTAAAAAGAACTTTTGATATTTTATCTTCTGGAATTGCTATTTTAATTTTAAGTCCTTTACTTATTCCAATAATTATTGGTTTGAAGTTTACTGGTGAAGGGTATGTTTTTTACAAACAAGAGCGAGTTGGTTATAAAAACGAACCTTTTTTAATTTGGAAATTTGCCACCATGTTAAAAAATAGTTCAAAAATGCCTGGCGGAATAATGACTACCAAAAAAGACCCTAGAATTACTCCCATGGGAGGATTTTTGAGGAAGTCGAAAATTAATGAACTCCCACAGTTATTTAACATATTTTTTGGCCACATTAGTGTTGTGGGTCCAAGACCCGTTATGAAAATTAGTTTTGAAGCTTACTCAAAAGAAATTCAAAAAGTGATATACAATGTAAAACCTGGTCTTACAGGAATAGGCTCTATTATATTTAGAGATGAAGAAAAATTAATTACTGATGTTAAAAATAATGGTGGTGATTATTGGGATTTTTATAAAAACACGATTTACCCGTTTAAGGGTAATTTAGAATTATGGTATCAAAATAATAAATCCTTTTTTTTAGATATAAAACTCATATTTTTAACTGCTTGGGTGATTTTTTTTCCAGCTTCAAAATTGTATGAAAAATGGTTTAAAGATTTACCGAAAAGAAATTTTTAATTATAATAAACAATGTTCGATTCAAATTCAGCAAAAAAAGCAGGAAAAAAATCTAAAAGAGGTCCTGCTAAAAAAGAAGGACCTTCCGTTAAAGAAAAGATGGAACTACTTTATGAAAAAGTATTGGATGATCTGCTCATAAACCAAGAGAAACTTACCAAAACAGAAAGGGTAAAACTTTTTGTAACCCTCTCAGGTTATTTGTTTCCTAAAAACAAACCATTAAAAGAAAAAATAAAAGAAATGCCTCCATTCGAAATATCTGACTACATAACTTTTACTTCAGGTAATAAACCTAAAGAATAATACTTCGTTTAAATACGGTAATTTACCACTCATTGAATTATAAAGAAACACTTTATTTTATTTCAAAATGTTTGACCATTTCTTTGGAAGATAAAAACAGGCTAGAAATAGAAAAGCAGTTACAATTAAAAATAATAGATTGGGAAGCTGTTGTTGAAGTGAGTACTGCTCATTATGTATTTCCTGCTATGTACTGTAATTTAAAGCGTGTAGGTTTTTTACACTATTTACCTCAAGAGTTGGTAAACTTTATGGAGCACATTACCAATTTAAATAGAGAACGAAACAAGCAAATAATTACCCAAGCAAAAGAGTTAAATACCCTACTGTTAAAGAATAACATTATTCCTATATTTTTAAAAGGTACTGGAAACCTTTTAGAGGGGTTATATGAGGATATTGGGGAAAGAATGATTGGTGATATTGATTTTTTATTACCCAAAAAAGATTGTTGTAGGGCATTTAAAATCTTAAAAAATGATAATTACTATACTCCTGAAACCCTTTTAAATAATCCACCCGATCACAGGCATTTTCCACGATTAGTCAAACAGGAAAATATTGCTGCAGTTGAAATTCATAGCAAACTATTAATTTCAAAATATGATAATGAATTTAATTATGGTTTTGTGGCAAAAGATACTCAGATTACAGGTGTTTATTCAGTTTTAAGTTATGCTAATAAATTAAATTTTTCCATACTTTCTTATCAAATAAACGACAATGGTTTTTTTTATAAATCAATACATTTAAGAAATGCCTATGACGTTTTTTTATTATCTAAAAAAACTAGTGCAAAAGCTGCAGTGAATTCCTTAAATACTTTAAACCATCCCTTAAATTGTTTTTTAGCAACTTGTCATGAGGTTTTTAATTCTGTACATAGTTTAGAGTACAACAATACTACAAGAACAGCGGCCTATTCAAGTGATTTTAATAATCAGTTTGCCAACCCAAAAGCTACACATAGAAAACACAAAAGGATTCAAATGTATCTTTTTTTAAAACAAATATTAAATATTATTTACAAATGCATCCTATACAAAGAGTATCGAGTTTGGTTATTTAAAAGAGTAACCGATAAAAACTGGTATAAATAAAAATTAATCCAGCTAGGTTTTAAATAGTAGTATCATCAAACTACACAGGCCTGATGAATTAGTGTTAAAACCATTTGTCCTTTTTCACTCCATAAACCGGAAAAAAAATGAAAGCCTTCACATCAAATGAAGGCTTTTTTTATTGTCTATAAATAAGTTGTAAAAGTCTCCAAATCTACACCAAAATAGTGTGACTTAACTCCAATGGTCTCCAAAGTATTATACTTAAAACGGAAAAGGTATGTTGACAACCCTAAATAGAAATACTTATATATTTTTATTTGAAAGTAATTTTGCGGTGAATTTGTGAAATTATGATTAAATTCACTTTAAATAAATTTTAAAAAATGATTTTGAATAATTCATTCGGTTTTCAGTTAAAAAACATTGTATCTAGTGTTTTTATTGTTTTAGCACTTTTTTCTACTACAGATTTTCAGGCACAACATAATGCTCTAGATTTTGATGGAGTAGATGATTATGTAAATATAGGAAACAACTTAAATCTAACATCTGCAATATCAATTGAAGCCTGGGTTAAAACTGATGAACTAGGTTCCCGTCAGACTATTCTTGATAAGGGGTATTCTTCTAGTGGAGAGCCCTATTATCAGTATCATGTGGAGGTAAGATCTGGTGGGGAAGTTTACTTTGCCCTCAGTCTAGGCGGCACAAGAAAAACTGCAGAGACTTCAACAACCCTAACTGCCGGACAATGGCATCATATTGCTTGTGTTTATAACGGAAGCACTATAAAAATATATATCGATGGTATAGAGGAATCTTCTACTAACGCAACGGGCTCCATTTCTACTTATTCTACTTCGTTATATATTGGAGCATATAGTGGTCCAGGTCCTATAGGTAGTTTTGATGGTCTTATTGATGAAGTACGCATTTGGAGTGATGAAAGAACAGCTTCTGAAATCTCATCCAATAAAAGCATTGAACTCAATGGCAACGAAAGTAATTTGGTGGGCTATTATAAATTTAACGAAACCGGCACAAATACAGTTGCAAGTAATTCTGCATCTGCTACAGGCGATAGTTATGATGGCGCCTTAACCAATATGACAGGTTCAGAATGGACAACGTCTACAGCTTTTCCAGATTCCACTGCACCAACCATTTCTTCAGTCACTGCAAATTGGGGTGACTTTCTAACTGAAGTAGAAGACGATGTTAACGGAACAGTAACAGTTGTTACAAGCGGAGCTGAAGACGGACAAACGGTAACGCTTACCTTAAATAGTGTAAATTATACTGCTAGTGTTTCTTCAAACTCTGCCAGCATAACAGTTGCGGCAGCAGGCTTACAGGCTTTGTCTAATAATACCGACTACACATTGACAACTAATGTAACAGATTTAGCTGGTAACTCAGCTACTACATTCACCTCTACAAGTTTTAAAGCGTTGAATAATCCGAGCACTAACAATGCCCTAGCATTTGATGGCACAAATGATTACGTTGCTGCTACTATAAATTTACCAACGGGAGATTTCACATATTCAGCTTGGGTTAAATTTAATACTGTTTCAAGGAAAGAAAGTATTTTTAGTGTTGGTGGAGACAATGAGCTTATTATAATTAAAAACACTGATGGTAAATTGGCTGTATGGATTGGTGGTAGTGAACGAATTGTAGAAAGTTCAGCTACAGACACAGATTGGCATCATATTGCATTAACAAGAAGTGGTGTAAATGCTACTTTATATCGTGATGGTGTTTCCATCGGTAGCTCCTCATCTGTAGGCAGTGGTTCACTATCACTAGGTAGTTGTGATTTATTAATTGCTAGTGATAGTGATGTTGGTTGTATTGGTTCTCTGGATGATTATTTAGATGGTCAAATCGATGAGTTGCGTATTTGGAATGATGTCCGTACTGTTTCAGAAATCTCAACCAATATGGTTAGTGAATTGACCGGTAACGAAAGTAATTTGGTTGGCTATTTCAAATTTAACGAACCTGACACCAATACTGTAGCAAGTAATTTTGCTTCTGCTACAGGTGCTAGCTACGATGGCCTGTTAACTAATATGGCAGGTACAGAGTGGACAACCTCTACAGCCTTTGCGAGTGCTATAGAAACTTTCACAAATGGTAGTGGAGACGGCCAGTGGGATACGGCTTCAAATTGGGCTTCAGGAAGTGTGCCTACATCTAGCACAAACGTTACAATATCATCTGGACAAACAATTAGTGCTGGGGCATCACTAGGGAATAGTATTTATTTTGATGGAGTAGATGATTATTTATCATTTTCAAATACGTCTGGGCAATTTGAAGCTACTGGTGATTTTACATTCGAAGCATGGGTAAAGTGGTCTACTTTATACACTGGTCAAATGTCCCCAATTTTTGGAGGACAACAACATGCTTATGTTTCATTATATAATGGAAGTAAAGCAATTAGACTTGATTCTAATGGCCAATGTAGTGGAGATAGAAACTTTGGTTCTTCAAGTACTATTTCAACCAACGAGTGGCATCATATAGCAGTTGTCCGATCTGGTTCCACAGTCACTTGGTATACAGATGGAATAGGTGTTGTTACATCTGCTAGTCCCTGCTCAGGCCCCTGGTTCGATGACGGAGGACCAATGTACATAGGTAAAAACATCTGGCGGAGCGGATATTTCCACGGCTATATGAAAAACATCAGATACGTAGATGGTACTGCCGTATACACTTCAACTTTCACTCCTCCAGCAACTGTCTCAAATATTACAAACACTACATTTTTAATGAATGTCAATAGCTCTTCAACATATTTAACAGACACAAGTTCAAATGGTTATGCTGTAACTGGTCATAATGGTCCAACATTTACAGCTAGTAACGGCCCTTCAGGTTCTGGAAATTCCACCGCGGCAGTAGCTAATAACTTAACGATTGACAGTGGAGGTAGCCTAACTGTTGCCGCTAATTCAGATCTTTCCCTTTCAGGTAATTTTACTAATAACGGTACAATGACTTTAAACTCTGAATCTGATGAGTTTTCTTCTATTATAGTAGGAGGATCAGCTACAGGAGATATCGTCTATAATCGTTATGTTAATACGGTAGGTTCTGGTGAATGGGATTTGATTGGTTCTCCTGTTGATGGGCTTTCGATTAGTGGTTTTGTTACCACAAATAGTTCAGTTCTTGCAGCCAATGGATCTGCCTACGCAGTTGGATATCATGACAACACGGACGATAGTTGGACGAACTACACCACATCTACAGTTGGAGGTGCAGGTAATTTTGATATTGCACGTGGGTATCAAATGGCTACCTCTAGTGGCGCTACAATGGCCTTTACAGGATCTATTGCCACAACAGATCAAACGCAGTCTATCATCAATAATAATGGCAATGGTAGCGGCGGTCGTCGTTGGAATTTAGTTGCCAATCCTTTTCCTTCTTATCTTAATGCTAATACAAATGCACATGCTTCAAATAACTTTTTGAGTGTGAACGCTAGTGTTATTGATAGTAATTTTCTATCAATCTATGGTTGGGATGCTGATGGCTCTGGATATACTATTTATAATAATACAAGCTCAGCGACATACATTGCACCTGGACAAGCTTTCTTTGTAGCAGCAG
>Ga0257120_1000962_pt1 | contig 20070 bp, 20 predicted proteins | sample SI106_10metaG_FD_190153 | JGI IMG/M metagenome (GOLD analysis project Ga0257120, IMG submission 190153) | Marine microbial communities from Saanich Inlet, British Columbia, Canada - SI106_10 | ecosystem: Environmental > Aquatic > Marine > Inlet | place: Canada: British Columbia | collected... | reverse complement strand
CTCTCCAATACCGAATTTCAATTTTAAAATCTGTTTTTATTTTAGACTTGTTCAACACTGAATAATGAGGTCTTTTTGCCAAGGTAGGATAGTCTTTTGTTTGAATTGGATTTACTTTACAGTTAACATTTCCCAATTCCATAATAGCAATTGCAAAATCATACCAAGAAGCTACCCCTTCATTAGAATAATGATATAGATTTCCATTTTTGCTCATATTTACTGAACTGCCCCTACATATAATCTCTAAACAAGTTTTAGCTAAGTCCCTAGCATAAGTTGGTGTACCTATCTGATCAAAAATAACACCCAACTCTTCTTTTTGTTTTCCTAGACGCAACATTGTCTTTAAAAAATTATTTCCATAGGATGAATACAGCCAGGAAGTTCTAATAACAATTGCGTCTAGTGTACTATTAATTACTGCCAATTCCCCTTCTCTTTTGGTCTCTCCATAGACACCAATTGGGCTCACTGAGTCTGATTCTCTGTAAGGCGTGTATTGATTTCCATCAAACACATAATCAGTTGAGATATGAATTAATTTTCCATTTACTTTTTCTAAAGCATTTACAAGATTTGAAACACCCTTTGAATTCACTTCTTCTGCAATTTCTGCATCCTGCTCTGCCTTATCTACTGCTGTATAGGCTGCACAATTGATAACAACATTGATGTTATGATCTAAAATAAAAGTTTTTAAAGCTTCAATATTACAAATATCTAACTCAGGAAGATCCTTAAAAATAAGATCTAACTTTTTATAGTTAGTTGCTAACTCTTTAATTTCTGATCCTAGTTGTCCGTTTGATCCGGTAATTAATACTCTCATATTTTAGTTTGTAAAAGGAGAATCAAATTTTAAAAAAGATGGAAGTTTTGAATCTTTCGCTGAAATTAATACTTCACTTTCATTGATACCCCATTGGATATTTAGTTCTTTGTCATTCCACTGAAAACCTGCATCACACTCTGGTGCGTAACTATTATCTACTTTATAAGCAAAAATAGCAGATTCACTTAGCACCACAAAACCATGTGCAAAACCTCTTGGAACAAATAATTGCTTTTTATTTTCTCCCGATAATAGAACAGCAACATGCTTACCATAAGTTTTAGAATTTTTCCTAATATCTACGGCCACGTCAAGAACTTCTCCTTCAATACATCTGACTAGTTTGGCTTGCTCAAAAGGGGGGGATTGAAAATGAAGACCACGTAATACTCCCTTAGATGATTTAGATTCATTGTCTTGTACAAAAGAGGTTCTACCAACAACTTCTTCAAACTTCTTTTGATTGTAGGATTCTAAAAAATATCCTCTAGTATCTCCAAATACGGTAGGTTCAATAATAGTAAGTCCTTCAATCTTAGTTTTTATAAACTTCATAATTCTTTAATCATATTTAAAAGATACTGACCATAGCTATTTTTTTTCAAAGGCTCAGCTAACTTCTTTACTTGTGCTGCATCGATGTATTTCATTCTAAAAGCAATTTCTTCTAAGCAAGCTACTTTTAATCCTTGACGTTTTTCAATAGTTTCAATAAACTGACCTGCTTCCATTAAAGAGTCATGAGTACCAGTATCCAGCCATGCAAAACCTCTACCCATAAGTTGAACTTTTAAATCTTTATTTTCAAGAAATTGTTGATTCACGGTAGTTATTTCGAGTTCGCCTCTGTCTGAAGGTTCAATATTTTTTGCAATTTCAACCACTTCATTGGTGTAAAAATATAAACCAACAACTGCATAATTAGATTTTGGCTTTTGTGGTTTCTCTTCTATAGATTTAACAGTTCCATCATGATCAAATTCTGCTACTCCATATCTTTCTGGATCATTTACATAATAGCCAAATACAGTTGATTTCTGATTTTTTTCCACATTTTCCTTAGCAGCTTTCAACATTTCAGATAAACCATGACCATAAAAAATATTATCTCCAAGTACCAGACAAACGTCATCATTTCCAATGAATTCTTCCCCAATAACAAAAGCTTGTGCTAAACCATCAGGACTGGGTTGTATCTTGTAAGACAATTGCAACCCTATCTCAGAACCATCCCCTAATAGTTTTTTGAAATTAGGCAAATCTTCCGGAGTAGATATTATTAAAATATCTTGGATACCTGCTAACATTAGTACAGATAGAGGATAATATATCATTGGTTTATCATATACAGGTAATAGCTGCTTTGATACTCCTTTCGTAATTGGGTACAATCTAGTACCACTTCCTCCTGCTAATACGATTCCTTTCATTTTTTAATTATTTTTAACAAATTAAATTTATAATTGTATTTCGGGTACCTTTTTCCAATTTATAATAGAGTTGGCTGTTGAAATATCCATAAATTGTTCTTCATTCAACCAAGTTTCTAATTTTTGAGGCGCTCCTTTTATACCTACATAAGATTTAAACTTACGCATAAATGATAAATCATCAATCTTTGGCTGATTAAAGTCAAAATCTCGAGGGTGAAAATAAGTCATCACGTAATTAGATTCTTTAGACCATTTCTTTATTAAATAATAAGGAAATAGACGAAAATATCCACCTCCAGAATAAATTACTGATTTACCTAATAATGAATGAAAGTTGATGGGGAGTTCCTTTAAAGTTATACCGTTATATTTGATAAGTGCTGGCTCCTGAACATTAAAAGTTGGAAAGCCACCGTGAGATCTGTTAGCTGGAAATATAGAACAATCTATTTCAATTCCTTGTTCATATAATTGTTCAAAAGCCCACTTGTTTTTTTCTGTAATAGAAAAACCTGGAGCTCTATAATATATTACCTTTTTCCCAATTATATCTTCTATAGTTTTAACAGAAATTTCTAAATCAGATTTGAATTCCTTTGGGTTTTGATTGTATGCTAATTGGTGCAAATTGGAATGAGAACCAATTTCATACCCTTTGTCACTAATTTGTTTAATAATATCGGGATAAGTTTTAGCTATCCAACCCAAACAAAAAAAAGTGGCTTTTTGATTAGTTGGTTCTAAAATTTTAAATATCCGTTCCATGCTAGAATGTATTCGACTTTCAAAATTATTCCAATCAGAAATATTTTTTGTACTGTCATGATCTAATAAATGGAACCAGTCTTCAATATCAAAAGTAAGTATTTTCATTAAAAAAAAGATTTTCCGATTTTCTTAAACGCTAAAACATCCTCTCTGGTTGGAAAAGAATAATAAGATTTTTGTGATGCATCATTAGTAATGATATTTACTTTATTCTCTGCAATTAACCTTATTGATTTTAATATTAATTTCATTCCAATCCTTTTTGTTTTAATAATTAGAGATTCCTGTGTTTCATCACCAATTTTTAGTTTTTCTTGAACAATAATGGGCCCACTATCTATACCTTCATCAACAAAAAATACTGAGACTCCTGTGTATTTTTCATTATTTCTCATTACCCAAAAAGTTGGCATCAACCCTCTGTATTTAGGAAGTAGTGCAGTATGTAAATTTATGCATCCTTTAGGCGCAATATCTAATAATGGTTTCTTGAAGATTTGATTTCCGAGAATAGAAACAAGTAAATCAGGCTTGTAAGATTCAATAGTTTTTATATTTTGACTTGAATTAATTGATCCATTAATGATGATTTCTGGGATATTATGATTACTTAAAATTTTCTTTATACTAGTCTTAAATACTTTAGAAAAAATAAATTTAATTCCGTAATAAAGAAAAAAATTTAATCCAAAAATTTTTTTTGTCTTTAATGCTTTCTGAAGAAATGTTTCCCTTTTTCCAAATGGTGAGGCTGAAGCCAATACTACTCCAACAACTTCATGTGTTTCAGGCAAGTTGTCTAGTAAAAAATTTAAGTTTGACGAGAGGTAAAAAGGGTCATTTTGTGAAATAATTATTATTTTCATGAGGTTGTTATTTTTTAAGAATAGATAAAAACTCTTTTTTTTCAGTTAAACAGAATCTTGAATTAAAATCTTCTAACGCTCCATTACTGTATTTATAATATGAAGATGGATTACAGATTTTATCTAGTGCTATAAAAAGAGAGGAATTATCTCTAATGTCGAAAAATTCTCCATTAAATCCTGGTAAAGTTATAAATTCAGAACCAGTATCTTTTAACTTATTTACACAAATTGGCAATCCCAGTCTTAAAGCTTCAAGAAGAACTATTCCGAAGCCTTCACTTCTGGTAATACTAGAAAGTATAAAAACATGTGATTTTTTTAGCACATAGTTCATCTCAATATCATCTAAATCTCTTAAAATTTCAACGTTATTAGAAAGGTTAACTAGATTATTAATTTTTGAAGGGAAATCAGAATTACTAATGATATTTAATTTATATTTTTGATTATTACTGACTAGTTTTATAATGTTTTCATATCCTTTATATTCTGTATATCTTCCAATTGTTGTTAAAATAATTTGATCAAATCCGTTTGGTTCTATAGGTTGAAATAAATCAGGTATTTTGTGAATTTTTATTGGAATGCATTTAATTTTATCTTCAAAGCTATTCAACGCATTTGAAGATTTATGATAATTTGGAGAACTAGTTATAATGATTTTGGCTCTTTTTAAGATTAAGTTTTCGAAAGGTTTGAAAAATTTATAAAGTAGCGGAAGCACTTTAATATCATTCTGATATTGAATTATAATATCTACATTCTTATTAAATAAAAGTGCGATTGCAGGAATAATATTAGGGTAATGTAGCCAAACTAAATTATATTTTCCAACATTCCTCAGCAAGAATAAAGTTTGAGTTATACTTAAATCAACTTTATTAAAAAACTTGAGACTTTTAAAAGATATTATTTTTTCATTGGGTGACAACTTTTTTTCGTAACTCTTTTTGCCAAAGCATATATTGTCAACTTGATGAATTTCACTTAATTGTTCTGAAACTTTTTTTGCTTCCTTTTCAACACCTCCCTTATAATCAAAACTATATTTCGAAATATTTAATATCTTCATAAAACTCAATTCAACAATATTTTAATAATTATATATTTATATCTTTACTAATCATTTTTTCTATTAGCTCTTCAAATGAGGTTTTAGCATACCATTTAAGAAGATTTTTAGCTTTTCCGGGATTCCCAATAAGTTCTTTAGATTCCAATGGTCTATAAAAATCTGGCTTAATTTCAATCAATATTTTTCCAGTTTTAATATCTATACCTTTTTCTTCTAACCCTTTATTTTGCCATTTCAATTCAATTCCAACTTTTTTAAATGATATAGTTACAAACTCTCTAACAGAATGACTTTTGCCTGTTGCTATAATAAAATCTTCAGGGGTTTTGTATTGAAGCGATAACCACATGCATTCCGCATAATCCTTTGCATAACCCCAATCTTTTTTTGCATTTATATTTCCTAAATAAAGTTTTTCTTGTTGCCCTTTTGAAATTTTAGTTGCGGCAAGTGTTATTTTTCTTGTAACAAATGTTGCACTTCTATATTCACTTTCATGATTGAATAGAATTCCATTTACAGCAAACATATTGTAAGATTCCCTGTAATTTTTAACAATCCAATAGCCATATTGCTTGGCAATACCATAGGGGCTTTTTGGATAAAATGGGGTTGACTCTGTCTGAGGGACTTCTTTAGCATCGCCAAACAACTCTGACGAAGAAGCTTGGAATAATTTTGTTTTTTTTGTTAACCCTAAGATTCGTATCGCCTCTAAAACTCTTAAAACACCTAAAGAATCAATATTAGCTGTATATACTGGCAGTGAAAAAGACAATCCAACATTTGATTGTGCTGCCAAATTATAAATTTCATCTGGTTGAAGCTGCTTAATAATATTTGTTAATGAAGCTATATCTGTTAAATCACTTTGAAAGATTTGAATTTTTTTATTTAAATGAGAATTGCCACTCGACTTTGAAGACGAAGTAATACCGTATACATTGTAATTTTTTTCTAACAAAAATTCTGATAAAAAAAATCCATCTTGACCTGATATTCCGGTAATCAATGCAACTTTCTTCATAACTAAAGATTTTTCATATCATGTTGAACCATGATTTTCACTAGATCTGCAAAAGATGTTTTATTGGGGTTCCAACCAAGTAAGTTTTTAGCTTTTGAAGGATCCCCTAATAATTCCTCTACTTCTGCAGGACGGAAGTGTTCTGGATCTACCTCAACCAGAATTTTTCCAGAATTAATATCTATAGCTTTCTCTTCTAAACCTTCTCCTATCCATTTTAGTTGAATTCCTGCTTCTTTAAATGCTAGGGTAGTAAAGTCTCTTACTGATTGATATTCTCCAGTAGCTATAACAAAATCTTCAGGCACATCATATTGCATCATTAACCACATACACTCAACATAATCCTTGGCGTAACCCCAATCACGTTTTGCACTTAGATTACCCAAATACAATTTCTCCTGAATTCCCTTTGCTATTTTACATGCTGCAATAGTAATTTTTCTTGTTACAAATTCAACCCCCCTCCGTTCACTCTCATGATTAAATAGAATACCATTTATAGCAAACATTCCATAGGACTCCCTGTAATTTATTGTCATCCAATATCCATATTGTTTAGCTACACCATAAGGACTTCTAGGATAAAAAGGAGTTGTTTCGGTTTGAGGGACTTCTTGCACTTCACCATACAATTCCGATGTGGAAGCCTGATAGAATTTAGTATGTTTTTCAAAACCACATGTTTTAATTGCTTCCAATATACGAATCGTGCCAAGCGCGTCAACATCTGCCGTATACTCTGGAACACTAAAAGAAACTTGTACGTGAGATTGAGCAGCTAAGTTATAAACCTCAACAGGTTTTATTTGTCTTATTACACTTACCAGAGAACTAAAATCTGTCATATCTCCAAAATGAAGTGTAATTTTATCTAAAATATGATCTATTCGTTGCGTAGTTGGTTGCGATGAACGGCGTACGATACCGTGAACATCATAGCCTTTTTCCAATAATAATTCAGCAAGGTAAGATCCATCTTGACCTGTTATACCTGTAATAAGTACATTTTTTCTCATTTTTTATTTTTTAAAATTTATTTAATATTAATAATATTCTGTAAGCTATATTAACAGTAAAACTATTTGTTACCATTTCCTTTGAGAATATTAACTTTATTTTTTTTTGTAATGAAGTTTGATATGTGGCATTCAAAAATAATAAATCTATATGATTTAGATCAGCATTATTGTATGTTTTCAGTAAAATTTTTGAAATATAACACTTCATATTTTTATTTTCAAACACTCTCTTAAATCTATTTATTAGACTAGCCTGAAAAGCACCCACAACATTTTTACTGTGTTGTCTATAATTTATATGGGGAACTTCATCATAATGGATAAAAGAGTTCAAAGATATTGCTGTCAAATACATCCAGCCGTCATGATTTGGCATTCCTTTAAACTTAGTCAAATTAAATTTATTTTCATATACCCTAAGTGCCTCCGCCATCAATTCAAATGTAAAAACCATAGTACAACCCATAGTATTTATCATCATCAAAGCTTCTCCCAAAGTATGTCTGTAGTTGAAAAGTTGATTATACTTAAAATTCAATTTTTCATCAACAACTTTATATGAAGAAGTGTACAGTCGTAATGAATTTAATTTGGAATTTTCTAAAATATCAACAGCACTAAGTAATTTATCTTCATCCCATACATCGTCCTGATCACAAAAAGCATAATAATCAAAACTAGAAATCAAATTATAAGCGTAATTCATAAGTATTTTAAAACTAAGCATACATCCAACATTGGCCTCCGAAAGAATAGTTATTTGTTTAAAATTAACAGAAAAATCTTGTAATATTTGTAATGTTAAATCTGTAGAGCCATCATCACGAACCAAGATATGTAGATTAACATTTTTTTGTGCACTTAAGCTTTCTAGCTGTTCACGCAAATATTTCTCTCCGTTATAGGTAGATAATAGAATCAATATTGATTTATTATGATTTTTAATCATGAAAAAAATTATGTAATAAAATGTTAGTTTAAGCTAGAGTAATCTATTCTACTATTTAAATATTGCTTGTGAAAACCAAACATAAAAGAATAGATTAAAAGCATTGTTGGTTTAAGGTATATTGCTGCTATTAGAGATAACAATAAAAAAGCTATCGCAAGTAATTTTCCTTCAATAGTATTCTTCCTAAATAAATAATTAAAATGGAGAAAAAATAATAATAACCCAAAAAATCCACCATAAATTAAGATAGATTGAACGCTATTAAAAGACAAGTCGTCAGTTGGAAATAAGTTATACATTGAACTACTCTCTATTAGCGATTGTATTTTAAAAGAAGAATTTAAGCCAAACACTTTGTTAAACGTTATAAATTCACTGTATAAGTCATAACCTCGAATTATTCGGACATACGTAGAGGTTGTTCCATCTACAATTCCAAATTCTTCAGTTCTTAAAAGTAATTCATCCCCAATTTCAGATTTAATATAAAAAAATGAACCTAAGAGTAATATTGGGATTAAGATAAAAATGATAATTAATTTTTTATTAAATGAAAACTTCTTTAGAGAATAAATTATCCAAATCACCCATAGTATCGACATTATTGCTATTCCTAAACCAGACTTCAAAAATAATAAAACAATTGAAATTGATATAGCACTTATATTGATTAACTTATTATTTTTTGAATTAAATAATTCTATTGCAAGTAATGGTATAAGATATTCTGAAAAATAGGAAGGCTCGTGAAAAAAGGATGAAGATCTTGAGATTGCACTCAATCTTAACTTTATTACATCATATGATTCATTTCCATAAATATCGAAAGGTAATAAACCAACCAACCTATATCCAACAGTGTAAAACATTAGTTCTTGGAAAACAAAAAATGAAACACAAAATAAAACACTTTTTCTATAAATTTTAACTGCGTATTTAAGATTAAAATATTGACCCGAAAGACCTGTCAATATGACAAAACTAATTACACTAAAAGAAAATAAATTAGAAATATATAAACCGTCTGCATAAAATATTCTTGTTAAAATTATATAAATAAAATAGAACCAAAAATATTTTGCCCATTTTACACCTATTCTTAATTCAAATAACACAATTAAAGGCACTATTAGAAGTAGTCCAAGAAATCCAAAACTAATTCCGCTAATTTGATAAGGAGCTAAAATCGGACTAATTATTAATAACGAAGTAAATAATTTTGAAAGTTTATTGTTTTTTTTTCTCAAATTGGAAGTATAACATATTTTATAGATATTTTATCTTACGATGCAAAAATATTATGAAATATCAAAGGTTTTATATTGGTTATTGTAATATTTAGCTTATTGTTTTTTGAACCAAGCTCGGTATAGTTTCCGAATAATATGTCTTAAGAAATTTATTTTTAAATTCTTTTCTTTGATTTACAGAAAAATTTAAAATATTAGTGTCTAAAAAGTATTTTGCATATTCTTTCGGGGTAGTGGCTTTAAACATCATAGATGAATAATCTTTTGAAATGCCTTCAAATGTGATTTCTGTCCCAATAACCGGAGTTCCGCATGCGAATGATTCTATAACTTTTACCTTTACTCCCGCTCCAGTAAATAAGGGAGCTATCATTGCTCTACAATTTGAGATAATTGAATACGGATTATCCACAAAACCAAGACTTATTATATCAATATTCTTCTTATTATAATTACTAAAATCATAATTAACGCTTCCAATTATCTTAATTTTAATTGGATCTTTAATTAAGGGTAAAACCTGATCCAAAAACCAAAGAAGGCCGTTTAGATTATCCTCTCTAATCCAATTTCCAAAAAAAACGAATTCATCATTTATAACACTAGTTTCACATGAGGTAACTTTTTCATCAAAATAAACAAAGCATACAGCTGAATCAATTCCAAAAAATTGCTTAATGAGGCTGCGATCTTTTTCATTAAGAACGATACTATGTGAGTTTTGAGTTGAAAGGCAGAAAGATTCAGATAATTCACAGAATTTTTGTATCAACTTATTAGATAATCTTGACACTCTTTGTGAAATTACATCCAAGGATAATAAAAATTTAGGTGTTTTTTTATCTATAAATTTTGAATAAAGAAAAACTTGACTGTGATCAAAAAAAACAACATCATATTTATTTTTTTTAATTATGCTTCTAATACTAATAAGACTTAACCAATTAAACTTGACAGTAAAATATCTATATAAAAATGGCATCAATAATATATTTAATAATTGACGAAGTCGTGAACTTTTAAATATTGTACGAATAAATACATTTTTGTTAGGTGAAGTGTAAGGGCCCTCTGACCTTGATTTCCAATAAATTAGATCAACCTCAAAGCTTTTACTCAAGTCATTAATTAGACCTATGGTATTTTTTCCTCCACCACAATTTTCTTCAGGTGTAAATGCTGTAATAAAAAGAATTTTTTTCATAATAAATTAATCAAATGCAAAGAACCAATTTAAGTTGTACCGAAGGTTATTACTCCTGTCTTTAATTTTTACAGCAGGGATTCCAGCAACAAATGTAAAAGGTGCTACATCTTTAGTTACCACAGAACCAGCTCCAACAACAGCTCCTCTTCCAATTTTAACACCTTGTAGTATCGTTGCTCGGCTACCAATCCATGAATAATCATCAATCTGTACTTTAGTAAAAACATTTTCAAAATCTGGAGAATCCATATTATGAGATACTGTAATTATATGAACATGAGGCGAAATGGATACATTATTTCCAATCAAAAGTGTACCCCTTCCATCTAAATAACAAGATCGGTTAATCACTGTATTATTCCCTATTGTAATATTTTGACCATCTACAAATGCTCTCATATGAATTGAAGTTTCTTTACCTATTTTTATTCCTATTAATCGATAATAAAAATGTCTAATTGTATAAAATGGAACACGGTTTATAATGTTGTTAGGCAAGTAATGAGTTAAAAATTGATAAGGAATGTGTAAAACCTTTCTTATTTTTTTATTTTTAATATGCATAATCAAAGAAATATAATTCGTTATTTAAAAGGATTTTTTAATCTATTTATTAATGATTTTTAAAAAATAATTTCAATTTTGTTATTACTTTAACACCTGCAAGTTGCAACTTTGTAAGCAGGGGTACAAAAAAAATTTGTTTGAAAAGTTTATTATCGAATTCCGGATTTATTTTAATAATATTTGGATGAACTAATGGAAAATCAATTGAACTAGTTCTAATTTTTGAATTAGCACTATTCTCATCTGTATAATTCGTGGCATCTGAGTCGAACCCTATATTAGAAATTAAATTCACATTGGGTAGAATTGCAATACCATTATTTTTCCATATGGAATAAATTGCCCATTGTACATCCCATATTATTCTTGAAAAATTCCTTTTCCAAAATTTCTTTTCTTGAAAGGAATTATATTTTATATCCTTATCGTTAATCTGAACATTTCTCTCAAAATTCACCCACGCTCTTCTCCATGAAGCCCAACCCCATATTTGTCCATATTTTGAAAAGAAATAACTTGAACTTCCGGATTTCATACCCAAATTAGTTCCACTAATCATCATTACTCTTTTATCATCTTTGTATTTCTCAAGTAGTTCAGAACAATATGGAAAGAAGCTTAAATCAGGCAAGCAATCATCTTCAAATATGATTCCAAATTCTTCATTTTCAAAAAACCAATCAATAGCTGACACTATTGCTGTTGAACAACCTAAATTTTCATCTCTGTAAAGAAATTTTGGTTCACAATCCCAGTCTATATTTTCTACGATAGCTCTAACTTCATTACACTTTTGAAATTCCTTTTCTTTATTCATTCTTGGTCCATCAGCAGCAATATATAAAAATTTTGGTTTTATTGCTCTAATCTGTTCAAATACAAGTTGAGTTTTATCAGGTCTATTAAACACTAAAAATAATACCGGAGTTAAAAATGATTCTTTCATATATTTCTATTGACTTTTTTATTTATTACTTAGTTGAAAAATTAATACCGTGTTTTAGAAAAAAATTCTAAAGATTTTTCGCATGTCAAATTTTCGATATTTTATTAGCGCTTTCGGAAAAGTAATATATTTAGCGATAGATGCAGCTGCATTTCCATGGCATTTTTTATAATAAAGGATTTTACTTTTTTGTAATTGTTCTAATATCCAATAATTAATTCCATCTTGTTTTTTCCCAGAGGCGCCTATGTAATGGATTATTGAGGTATTAGGGTTCCATATTATTTTGTATCCTAAACTATTCAATCGAAAACAGATCTCAGTTTCTTCATAATATAAAAAAAAATCTTCATCAAAACCTCCAACAGCTTCAAAAACCTCTTTTTTCATGAACATATCTGCCCCCATGACATAATCAACTTTTTTAATTAGACTTCCTCCATCAATAACAGCTGGACTTAATTTATTTTTAAAATATTTTTTAAATATTTTTGATAGACCATATTCAAATATTTCTTGATAAATTGTGGGAAAATTACCATAAGAAATATCTGGATTCTTATTAGAATCCACTAATTTACATCCGACAATCCCAATATTTTGTTCGTTAGAATTTTCTAGAAAATCTTTCAAAATTTTTATCGAATTTTCAAAAAGCAAAGTATCTGAATTAAGTAAAAAAAGAAAAGTGCCCGAAGCTTCTTTTGCACCCAAATTATTTGCTCTTCCGAAACCAAGATTTTCCTTTGAACTAATTAAATTAACTTGAGGAAATTTATCTTGAATTGAATTGCAAGATCCGTCTTGTGAAGCATTATCAACAACTATCACTTCAAAATTTATTCCTAACGTGAAGTCAAAAATTGATTGTAAACAATTTAGAACTAAATCTTTTGTATTGTAGTTAACTATAATTATTGAAACATCCATTATTTTGGTTTCTTAAAGGTATTTATTTCTTTTATTTTCGCGACATTTAAAGGATCATAGAAAAGATCTATATTGTTAATAATATCGCTTTCGTTAAAACTAGAAAGATTAAAATCACGCAATAACCTAAGTATTTCTTCATCAAAACGATACCTGATAATTCGAGCTGGATTACCTCCTACAATTGCATAAGGCGGAATGTCTTTAGTTACAACTGACCCAGCCGCCACTATAGCACCTTTTCCTATACGAATTCCTGATAAAATTATTGAACCATATCCTATCCACACCTCATCTTCAACAATAATCGAACCTTTTGTTAAAGAATCTAATTCAGGATTCAAATGGACTAGCTTTGAAAATAAAGGATAACTTGAAATAGTATTCATTTGATGATTTCCACCCAAAATAAAAACCACATTATTGGCAATTGAAACATAGTCCCTAATAATGAGTTTTTCTTCTGAATTATCAAAGTTTTCTATGTTTATAAAACCATATACCATCTTTCCAACTAAAACAGTATTTGAAGGAAAAACTCTTTTAGGAATTGTAAAATTATGTTGATTATCTATACGCCATTTTCTTTTAAATCTATAAAAAAGATACTTTCGATAAAAAAAATTTATAAAATTCATTTAAAAATTATTTAAAAATGATGTGCTGAACACATAAATAAAACTAGATAAGTTGAAAAATCCATTATTCGATAAATACTGATTTTAGAAGTTTTATTTTAAGCCCATAATTCTGTTTATGTATTATAAAAGTATTTGTTAATAATTCACCCATGTAGCCAGGTATTCTCAAATAAGAATCTGTTTCCTCTACCATTTGTTTGTTTTTTTCAAAATGTATTTTTAAAACGCCAAAAATAAATTCGCAATATTCATTAAATAAGTCACTCTTCATAACTACCATATTTGCATAATGCAAAGTATTAGAGCTTAATGTTAAATTTAAAGACTTATAATAGTCTGGAAAATTTGTATTTACAATGTTTTTTAATTGGTCTATAAACTCAGAACCTAAGACACTAAAAACGTCAAAGTTTGTTTTATTTAAATGAAGAACTGGTTTAAGTGCATATATATCCACATTTTCTTTTTCTATATCCTTTTCTAACCACATTGAAAAATCCCTAACTATTTTTGTGCTTTGATTCTTCTTTATAGTTCTTTGGTGATAAAAAAAAGTTCCCTTATAATTCTTTGAAAAAATAGAGTTAAAATAATGATAAACCTTTGCAAGGTTGTTTTTTGTGGACAGCTTCGAGTCTTTATTTTTGGAAAAATACCTTCTGTAATGACATAAACCTAAGTACTCAGCATTAATATTCTTCCATGCCCAAAAAGTTGCAGTCAATTCACAATAGAACGGATTTAAATGTGAAATATTCACCTTAGTGTCATCTCTTAAAATTCCTAAATTATTTTTGGCTAACGTACTTCCTACATGAATTGGTAAATGTATTTTATCTTTATAAAAATCTCCTTCTTTGTGATGTGCTACTATAATTTTAATAGTCATTCAATAAATTATTATTTAGGTTACTCAGTTTTTAAAAAATTGCTGATTTATCTATGAAAATAGTTGTTTAGTACATTTTAATGATGAACCAATAACTTGATGCATATCATAATATTTATACTCAGCTAATCGCCCACCAAAAACAACTTCTTTGTCTCTTTTAGCAAGTATTTTATACTTTTGATAGATTAAATTATTTTTGTCATCATTTATTGGATAATATGATTCCTTACCTTCACTCCATTCATCGGGGTATTCAAAGGTAATTACTGATTTTTTTTGCTTTCCAAATTCAAAATGTTTGTGCTCTATAATTCTGGTGAAAGGAATTTTAGCATCTGTATAATTAACAACTGCATTGCCTTGATAATTTTCGTCGTCAACAATTTTAGTGTCAAATCTTAAACTACGATACTCCAATTTTCCATATTTATAATCGTAATATTCGTCTATTTTACCAGTGAATACAACTTTATCAGCAAGTGAATCCCAATGTTTTTTATTTTGAAAATAGTCTACATTAACTTTTACTTCGATATCTTCCAATAAACCTTCAACTAGTTTATTATACCCACCAATAGGGATACCTTGATATTTATCGTTAAAATAATTATTATCATACGTAAAACGTACTGGAAGTCTTTTAATAATAAATGCAGGTAATTCTGTAGCTTTTCTACCCCATTGCTTTTCGGTATAGCCCTTGATTAATTTTTCATAAATATCAATTCCAACCAAAGATATAGCTTGCTCTTCCAAATTTGTAGGTTTGACGATACCTGACTTTTTAACTTGTTCCTCAATTTTAGCTTTAGCCTCTGCTGGAGTTCTAACTCCCCATAATTGGTAAAAAGTATTCATGTTAAAAGGCAAATTATATGCACTTCCATCATAAAAAGCAACAGGAGAATTTGTATATCTATTAAATTCAACAAATTGATTTACATATTCCCAGATCTTTTTGTCATTGGTGTGAAAAATATGAGCACCATATTTATGAACGTTAATGTCTTCAATTTTTTCACAAAAAACATTACCACCAATGTGATTTCGTTTATCAATAACAAGACATTTTTTTCCTTTTTTTAAAGCTTCATGTGCAAAAACAGCTCCGAACAATCCGGAACCGACAATTAAATAATCGTACTGACTCATAACTTTTGTTTTAGTTTATTGGATAGTTCAATAATTATTTCATTTTTTATCAAATAAACTTGAATTCCCAGATAATACAATCCAGCAACTACTAGTGTTAGTATTGATAAAAGAACATTATTTCTTGTAAAAGAGTGTATTCCTAATGGTATAAAATATATTGGAACACAAAATAAAAAGGTTTTCACCATAAGTTTATAATCAATTTTCATGTCTATAAATTTGGATGCAAAATAAAAAGTCATTACAGCTACGACAAGTTCAGTTAATACATAACTAATTGCAGCTCCATTTTCATGAAGTATCGGAATCAAAATATAATTTAGAAATATACTGATAAATGTACCTGCTAATACTGAATACGTTAAGTATTTATGTTTACCCATAGGAGTTAAAATTTGCAATCCGAAAATATTTGACATACCAATAAAAAAGACTACAACACTTACTATTTGCAATGTTGTTGTTGCTTCAATAAATTCATCTCCTGCCAAGGTAACAATTAACTCTTCCGAAATTCCTAGTATCAAAAAAATGACAGGAAACGAGAATGTAATTACAAAATTAATAGATTTGGAAATTAGCCTACTAAATTCCTGTAAATTATTTTTCCCATAAATATAAGCCAATTGAGGTATCAAAACAACACCCAAAGCGCCCACAAACAAAATTGGAACTCTGCCAATACGCAAAGCAATACTATAAAATCCAACTGCTTTTTCATCTGATAAAAAACCTAACATTACTGTATCAAGAAGTATGTAAACACTAATTGATAGTGTTGTACTGAATATATATAGAAGTGGTTTATAATGTTTCTTTAAGCTACTTAGTTTTATGTTAAAATTAAAGGAAATACTTTTTTTTGCGTACCAAAAATTAATAAACCCATTTAAGATATTTGCTACTACTGACAACAAGAAAAAATAAATACTGTCCTGACTGTTTGTAACCAAAAAAAAGACCGAAATGGTTGTTAGCGTTCTAATTATTACGGTACGTCCTGTAATATATTTAAAATCACCAATACCCTGAAAATACCATTCTATCACAAAAACATTAGATAGAATCATAAAAATACCTAAAATGTAAAAAGATAAATCTTGGTGAAATTTATCTAACGTAAAAATCATCAAAGTATAAACTAAAATTATAAAAATTGTTGTAATGAAATGAATAAAGATTAATTCACTACACAACTTACTAAGCTTAACTTTATCATCCTTGTATTTACCAACTTCTTTAATTCCATATATCGGCACTCCTAATGCAGCAATAAGCATAGCGTAACGACAAATACTTTCTACAAAAGCAACTAATCCTATACCATCAGGATTAATAACTCTAGCAGCATACGAAAAAGTTATTAATGGAAATATAACTTGCGATATAGAGAGTAATATATTGTAAAATAAATTTTTTTTGATCTTGGACATATAATTAAAGAGTTTTTTTATGAACTCTCTTTTAACAATATTAATTAAAATATAAACTTAAATAAAACTGGGCTAGACTCTTTGCTTTTAAAATTTGCTATAGAATTACAAAGTTCATCACTTTAAAAAAAAGGAATGCTTTATTTAATTATCTACAATTTTATTGTTATTATTTTTAAAAATTTTAGCATCCTTATTACTTTCTAATTCCTGTTCAGAAAAAGTTTTAAAATAATTATAAGTCCTTTTTAATCCCTCAGACCTATCAATTAGAGGTTCCCATTTTAATATTTTTTTTGCTTTTGCTATATCAGGTTTACGTTGCTTGGGATCATCAGTAGGTAGAGGTAAATTTATAATTCTCTGCTTTGTTCCAGTTAACTTTATAATTTCTTGAGCAAATTGATTAATAGTAATCTCGCTAGGATTACCAATATTAACCGGGAAAACATAATCTGAAAGTAAAAGTCTATGAATACCTTCGACTAAGTCGTCTACGTAACAAAAAGACCTCGTTTGAGAACCATCTCCAAATATAGTTAGATCCTCTCCTCTTAAAGCTTGTCCAATAAATGCTGGTAAAACTCTGCCATCGTTAAGTCTCATCCTAGGCCCATAAGTATTAAATATTCTAACTATTCTTGTTTCAACGCCATGGTAAGTATAATACGCCATAGTAATAGCTTCTTGAAATCTTTTAGCTTCGTCATATACACTTCTAGGTCCAATAGGGTTTACATTCCCCCAATATTCTTCAGGTTGAGGATGAACTGTTGGGTCACCATAAATTTCAGAGGTAGAAGCAACTAAAATTCTAGCCTTTTTCTCCCTCGCCAATCCTAACAAATTATGCGTTCCTAACGAACCAACCTTTAGAGTTTGGATAGGTATTTTTAAATAATCAATTGGACTAGCAGGAGATGCAAAATGGAGTATATAATCTAATTTTCCACTAACATGAACAAACTTAGAAATATCATGATTATAAAACTCAAATTGTTTCAATGGAAAAAGATGCTCAATATTTTTAATATTACCTGTGATCAAATTATCCATCGCAACTACTTCATACCCTTCAGCAATATACCGATCACAAAGATGAGACCCTAAAAAACCTGCTGCTCCTGTAATTAGTATTCTTTTACTCATATTTTTATTTTGTTCCAATTCCATAATATTCAAACCCTAAGTTGTTTAACTCTTTACTGTCATATATATTCCTCCCATCAAAAATAATTGGATTAAGTAATGACTTTTTAATTCTATTAAAATCAGGTGACCTAAAATCTGCCCATTCAGTTATAATCAATAGAGCATCTGTACCTTGTAAAGCTTCATATTCAGTATCAAAATATTTAATTGTATCACCAATTATATGTTTCGTTTCATTCATCGCTACAGGATCAAATGCCTGAATTGAGCCACCAGCATCTATGATTCTATCGATAAGTACTAACGAAGGAGCCTCTCTCATATCGTCTGTGTTAGGTTTGAAAGATAATCCCCACATTGCAAATTTCCTCCCTTTGATATTACCTTGAAAACGATTCATTATTTTATCAAATAAAACAGACTTCTGTTGCTCATTTACCGCTTCTACCGCTTCTAATATTTGCATTCTATATCCATTTTGAGCAGCTGTTTTGATCAGAGCTTTAATATCTTTTGGAAAACAAGAACCACCATAACCTATTCCTGGATAAATAAATTTATTTCCTATACGAGAATCACTTCCAATTCCTTTACGAACCATATTGACATCTGCACCAACACAATCACATAAATTAGCAATATCATTCATAAAGCTAATTTTAGTGGCTAACATGCTATTAGCAGCGTATTTAGTCATTTCGGCACTAATGATGTCCATGAAAATAATTGGATGACCATTCACTAAAAAAGGTTTGTATAATTTAGTTATAACTTCTTCAGCTTTTCTGCTAGAAACTCCTACTACAATTCGGTCTGGCTTTAAAAAATCATCAATAGCTGCTCCTTCTTTTAAAAATTCAGGATTTGACGCAACATCATATTTAATTGACTTTTCCCTTTTATCTAAAGCCAATTTTATAGCTTCATTCACTTTAATAGCTGTACCAACAGGAACAGTACTTTTAGTCACAATTACCGCATAACTATGCATGTAGTTACCAATTTCAGCAGCTACTGCAATTACATTTTTTAAATCTGCACTTCCATCCGCACCAGTTGGCGTTCCGACAGCTATAAATACAACATCAGCGCCTAAAATACTTTCTTTTAATGACGTAGAAAAATGTAACCGTCCAGTTTTAAAATTTTTATTAATAAGCTGCTCTAATCCAGGCTCATAAATTGGTATAACTCCTTCTCTTAAGTTTTTAATTTTATTTACATCTATATCAACGCAAATTACATTCATTCCAACTTCTGCAAAACAAGTTCCAGTAACTAAACCTACATAACCCGTACCTATAACTACTATTTTCATATATTATTTAATATTTTCTTTATTAGCAACTTGTTTTCTAAGTCCACTTGAAGAGAACCTGTGATCTCTAGAATTGTAATAGATCTCGATTCTTTTTTCTTCGCAATAAACACTTCCCGTAAATTTTTTTTCTTTGTACTCGTCTCCAATAATTCTAACATCCAATTTAAAAGAGCGTAAAATATCTTCTAAATCTTGTTCCGTTACGTAAGGCACAATTTCATCTACATGCTTGGATCCTTTGAGTTGAATATACCGTTCAATAATCGACTGTGAAGGTCCGTTTTTCTCTGGACGATCAATCGAAGGATCTAACTGCAAACCAACGATTAAATAATCGCACTGACGTTTTGCTTCTTCTAACATCTTCACATGCCCGGCATGAAACAAATCAAAGGTTGAAAAGGTAATTCCTACTTTCATATATATTTTTTTCTCGACTACCACCGGTAGTCGGTTTTTTAATTTTTATATGCATCAATTCAAAAAAATACTCTAGTATATAAATCTGATTTAAACCTTTTTAGTAATAATATTAAAGGTTTAAGTCACAATAAGTATATCCGAATGAATTATGCTTTTTCTTTAGTTCGGATCT
>Ga0257120_1000959_pt1 | contig 20101 bp, 20 predicted proteins | sample SI106_10metaG_FD_190153 | JGI IMG/M metagenome (GOLD analysis project Ga0257120, IMG submission 190153) | Marine microbial communities from Saanich Inlet, British Columbia, Canada - SI106_10 | ecosystem: Environmental > Aquatic > Marine > Inlet | place: Canada: British Columbia | collected... | reverse complement strand
GACATTGCGCAGATCTTGTGGGCGTCGATCCAACGGCCGAATCCGGGTGCCGCCTATAACATGTGCGATGATGATCCTGCGCCACCCCAAGACGTGATTGCACATGCCGCTAATTTACTAAGTATGCCAGTGCCACCGGCGATGGCCTTTGAGGACGCTGAGTTCACGCCTATGGCCCGTAGCTTTTATGCGGAAAATAAGAAGGTACGCAACGACCGGATCAAGACAGAGTTAGGCGTGAAACTGATCCACCCTACTTACCGCGAAGGCTTGCAATCATTGCTAGGTCAGATGACTTAGGCGGTTGCGGCACCGATTTGGGCGATGCCTAAAACATCTAAAACTTTTGACTCGATATCGTCTGCATTTAGTCCTGCAGCTGCATACATATCGGAAGGGTTCGCATGGTCGATGAACGTGTCAGGTAGAACCATTGAACGGTATTTAAACCCGCGGTCAAAGACACCTTCATCTGCGAGTAATTGGGACACATGACTGCCAAAGCCGCCAATTGCGCCTTCCTCAATTGTGATCATCGCTTCATGGTTTTCAGCCAGTGACAAAATCAAATCACGATCAAGCGGTTTGGCAAAGCGGGCGTCAGCAATCGTTGGTGTAATTCCTTTTGCTGCAAGTTTTTCTGCAGCTTTTTCGACTTCACCCAGTCGGGTACCAAAGCTTAGTAATGCAACTTTTGATCCCTTTTTGATCATTCTGCCCTTGCCAATTTCCAGCGGGCTAGCGCGTTCAGGAAGATCTACACCATTGCCTTCGCCACGTGGAAAACGGAAGGCTATGGGGCCATCATCATATGCTGCAGCTGTTGCAACCATATGCGCTAATTCTGCCTCGTCCGCTGCCGCCATAACGACGAAATCGGGCAAGTTCGTGAGGAACGCGATATCAAACGCCCCCGCATGTGTTGCGCCATCTGCACCAACCAAGCCAGCGCGGTCAATTGCAAAGCGAACAGGCAACCGCTGGAGGGCAACATCATGCACAACTTGGTCATAGCCACGTTGCAAGAATGTCGAATACATCGTGCAAAACGGCTTCATTCCACCAGCGGCAAGGGCAGCTGCGAATGTTACTCCATGCTGTTCCGCAATACCTACGTCAAAACACCGGCTGGGATAACGTTCGGCGAATAGGTTTAGGCCAGTACCGTCAGGCATCGCTGCGGTGATGGCGCAAATCTTGTCATTTTCTGCTGCAGCTTTTAGGAGGTAGTCAGAAAAGACATTGGTGTAACTGGGTGCATTGCTGGGTGCTTTTTTCTGTTCGCCAGTAATGACGTTGAATTTAGCTGTTGCGTGACCTTTGTCGCGGGCGGCCTCTGCTGGTGGGTAGCCTTTCCCTTTTTTCGTCAGGACGTGAATGAGAATGGGTCCAGTAGCGCGTTGCTTAACTGTCCGGAGAAAAGGCAAGAGTTGATCCATGTCGTGACCATCAATTGGGCCAACATATGAAAAGCCCAGTTGTTCAAACAAGGTCCCACCAACTGCTAAGCCTTTGAGTAAATCTTTGGCGCGGCGTGCGCCTTCACGCAAAGGTTCTGGTAACAGGCTTGCCGCACCTTTTGCAGCAGCTTTCAATTCTTGAAATGGCTCTTCGGCATATAGACGGCTGAGGTAGGCAGACATCGCGCCAACAGGTGGAGCTATCGACATCTCGTTGTCGTTTAGAATAACGATCAAGCGCTTGCCCAAATGACCTGCGTTGTTCATCGCTTCATAGGCCATACCAGCGCTCATTGAGCCGTCACCAATCACAGCGATTGCATCGCCTAAACCTTCGGGCACATTGCCGCCTAGATCACGTGCGACTGCAAAGCCAAGTGCGGCACTTATTGAGGTTGAACTGTGTGCCGCGCCGAATGGATCGTATGGCGATTCACTGCGTTTGGTGAAGCCGCTTAGGCCATCTTTTTGGCGTAGTGTACGAATGCGATCGCGGCGCTCTGTTAAAATTTTATGAGGGTAACATTGGTGACCCACATCCCAAATAATTTTGTCCTTTGGTGTGTCGAAGACCGCATGAAGCGCAACGGTCAATTCGACCACACCCAAACCCGCACCAAGATGTCCACCGGTTTCTGAAACAGCGGAGATTGTTTCAGACCGAACTTCCTGTGCCAACTGGGTCAGTTGGGCATCAGACATTTGGTTCATATCAGCTGGGCGCTGTACGGTGTCCAAAAGCGGAGTGTTTGGGCGGTCAGTCATTGTGGTGTCCTAATTCTTGCGAGTGATCACAAAGGCCGCTGCTTCACGCAGTGCTTTTGCGTCATTACCGTATACGCTTAGCGCATCAGATGCAGATTCGACCAGTTCGCTTGCGCGGCGTTTCGCCTCCTCCAAACCCAATAGCGACACAAATGTCGCTTTGCCTGCCTCAGCATCTTTGCCCGTGGCTTTGCCAACGGTTTCTGCATCGCCTTCGACATCCAAGATATCATCGGCAATTTGGAAGGCGAGCCCTAGCGATTGGGAGTAATGCGATAGCGCAGTCATGTCGCTCTGTGCCATGCGTGCACCTGCCGTTGCGGACCACTCTATTAAGGCTCCTGTCTTACCTTGTTGGAGCGTTGTGATTTGTTCAAGAGACAATGGTACAGCCGATGTTTCGGCTGCGATGTCTAAAGCTTGACCTAGAACCATACCTTGAGCACCACTTGCTTTTGCCAGGCTAAGGGCGAGGCTCGCGCGTACTTCACCGTTTCCAACTTCAGGCCGTGTTACCATTTCAAATGCAAGAGTTTGGAGGGCATCGCCAGCTAATACTGCCGTTGCCTCATCCCACGCTTTGTGAACAGTTGGTTCGCCGCGCCGCAAATCATCGTCATCCATGCAAGGCAAGTCATCATGAACCAAAGAATATGCATGCAAAGCTTCAATCCCTGCCGCTGGCCAGACCGCAGATTTAGGATCGATACCGTGCAGGCGTGCGGATTCTAAAACAAGAAACCCGCGTAGTCGTTTGCCGCCGTTAGTGGCATGCGCCATCGCGTCAATCACGGGCAGTTGATCGAGTTTAGAAAGGATTTGGTTGAAGTGCGTTTGGATATGATCCGCGCATTCCGTTAAGCGTTGGCGAAACATTGCCTTCAGAGGCTTTCAACAGGTTTCAAACCCGTTGGGTTGCCGTCCGCATCCAAGGTTATCGCGGCAACCTTTTCTTCAGCTTCTTTCAACTTCGTTTCGCAACGCGCTTTGAGCAATGCGCCGCGTTCATAAAGTGAGATGGATTGGTCCAAAGCCACATCGCCACGTTCAAGTTGACCAAGAACCTGTTCAAGTTCAGCCATCGCTTGTTCAAAGCTCATCTCAGTCACAGGAGTTTCGGTCATGGTACGGCCTTTGTTCAATCCAGAGTTTCTTGCGGGCCACAGGGCCAACGCGTTGATATCTTAACCGCTTTCTAGTTTTGATTCCAGTCGGCGATTAGATGATTTGTAGCCAAGTCAATCCGGGGCGAGCATGTATCCCGCACCCCGTACGGTTTGCAGGTAGCGAGGCTGTTTAGGGTCTGTTTCGATTTTACGGCGCAAACGTGTAATTTGGACATCGACTGCACGTTCTTGGGCTTGACCGCGGTCGCGACCTAATTCTTCAACCAGCTTGTTGCGGCTGATTGGTTCACCCGGTTTGGCCGAAAAAATCTTCATCAACTGCATTTCGGTTGCCGTAAGGCGCACCAAATCTTCGGCCTGCCACATTTCTCCACGTTTGAGGTCATAGCGTATGTCACCAAGGTTCAGAATTTTTGGAAATGACTCTTCGGCCGGTGTTTCGGGCATGCGGCGCAAGATTGCGTTGATTCTCAGCAGAAGCTCTTTTGGCTCAAACGGTTTTGGCAGATAATCGTCGGCACCAGCTTCAAAGCCTTCGATGCGGTTTTCGGTTTCGCCCTTTGCTGTTAATAGTAAAATAGGCGTCTGGCTTGTTTCACGGATTGAGCGGCACAAAGACAGGCCGTCTTCCCCTGGCATCATCACGTCTAGAATGAGCATATCAAAATCAAGGCCCGTGAGGATGCGCCGCGCATGAGCTGCATCGCGTGCAGCAGTGACCAAAAAGCCATGGCGCATGAGGAATTTTTGCAACAAAACGCGGATACGCTCATCGTCGTCGACGATCATCAGGTGAGCGTCTAATGCACTCATGCTCCGGACTCTTTGAGGCGCGTATAGGCGCGTTGCATTTCGGTATCCATCATTGCCTCTAACACAGTTTTAAAGCCCGCAACAGCTTCTGGACCTGCGTCACGAAATGCGCTGCGCATGCGTGCGCGCTGTGCGTCTGAAAGTGTTTGCTCTAAGCGGCTACCTTCATCCGTTAAAAACAGATGCCGCTCGCGTTTGTCCACCTTGCCAACTTTACTGATGACCAGCCCCTGCGCAACTAAGGTACGCAAAACGCGGTTTAACGATTGTTTGGTCACGCCAAGGATGTTGAGCAAATTGTTGACCGTTGTGCCCGGTGCGCGGTGGATAAAGTGGATAGCGCGGTGATGCGCGCGGCCATAGGCCATGTTTGCGAGAATACGATCAGGATCGGCGGTGAAGCCGCGATATGCAAAGAACATCGCCTCAATCCCTTGGCGCAATTGTTCGTCAGTGAGGAACAGCAGATTTTCACCGCTGTATGCTGATGTACTGCGCCCGTCCGACATAATTAATCAATCCTGTTATAAAACACTCTGTTACAGTATATGTCAGTGTTGTTGACATTCCAACATCAAAGGACTAGAGAATTTTAGGTTTTGCGCAATATTATGTCCACATCGGAACTATATGCGCAATTAATGGAATAAAATTGGAGAATACGGCGATGGCTGCTGGTTATGATGATCGTGATGGAAAAATCTGGATGGACGGCAAGCTGGTCGACTGGCGCGATGCAAACGTCCACATCCTAACGCATGCAATGCACTATGCTTCTTCCGTCTTTGAAGGTGAGCGTTGCTATGATGGTAAGATTTTCAAATCCCGTGAACATTCTGCCCGTTTGGTCCAGTCCGGTAACCTGATTGATTTTGAACTTCCGTATTCTGTTGATGAAATCGAAGCCGCGAAAGAAGCCGCTTTGGAAGCTAATGGTTTAACCAACGCATACGTTCGTGCAGTTGCATGGCGCGGTGCAGGTGAAGATATGGGCGTCGCTTCCGCGAAGAACCCTGTCCATATGGCTGTGGCGTGCTGGGAGTGGGGCAACTACTACGGCGAAGCAAAGATGAAGGGCGCTAAACTTGACATCGCAAAGTGGAAACGTCCGTCGCCTGAAACTGCACCATCCCAAGCCAAAGCTGCTGGTCTATACATGATCGCGACAATGTCTAAGCACGCAGCAGAAGCCAAAGGCTGTTCAGACGCTATGATGTTTGATTACCGTGGTTACGTCGCTGAAGCGACTGGCGCGAACATCTTCTTCGTTAAAGATGGCGAGGTTCACACACCAATCGCCGATGCATTCTTGAATGGTATCACCCGTCAGACCGTTATCGGCATGCTGAAAGAAAAAGGCATCACGGTTAACGAGCGTATCATCATGCCAGACGAATTGGCGGATTTCGAACAATGCTGGTTGACGGGTACTGCTGCCGAAGTGACCCCGGTTGGTCAAATCGGTGACTTCAACTTCGAAGTAGGTGCGCTTACACGCGATGTTTCAGAGAGTTACGAAAAGCTGGTCCGCGTTTAACTTGGATTTCACTGCATTTGCGATCGAGTGGGAAGCCGCATGGAACTCCCACTCGCTTGATCGTATTCTGGCACACTACTCAAACGACGTTGTCTTCCGCTCCCAAAAGGCGATGCGGCTTGTTGGTTCGGGCGAATTACGTGGCAAGCAGGCCTTGCGTGCATATTGGTCCGCAGCATTGGCAAAACAACCTGATCTTTCCTTCGTGGTGGTCGATGTTTTGCATGGCTACGGCATGATGGTCATAACTTACCGAAATCAACATCATTTGCTGGCTGCGGAAACTCTGCTCTTTGGCGCGGATGGATTGGTTGTTGAGGCATCGGCGTGTCACGTCAAGGATTAGTTTATTGACCTTTGGGTGCAGTCGCTGCGCGGTCTTTACTGCGATCCATACCCAGCTTTCTTTCCCGCCAGATAATCAAAACACCACCAGATACGACTAAGATTGCGCCGATCATCATGTTGATTGTTGTAGCTTCTGAAAAGAAGACATAGCCAATGATACTTGCAAAAATTAGAGACACGTAATCGAACGGAGCCAGCATGGATGCGGCACCATATCGGTAAGACGAAGTGACCAGAATTTGTGCCAGCGCGCCAATGGTACCAGCCCCAATCAATAGGCTAAGCGAATATGGGGTGGGCCAAACCCAACCGAAGGGTAGTGACAATAAAGATAGGCACGTGGCGGTAAGTGAAAAGTAGAAAACGATTGCCCCTGTCTTCTCCGTTGCGACCATTTTACGAACGTGAATTTGTACAAGTCCACGTAAGGCTGCAGCTGCAAGTGTAAATATTGCACCCAGTCCAGCGCCAGCGGTCATTGCGTCTGTATCAAGCGAAAGTCGAGGTGCCATAACGATCATGACACCGACCAATCCTAAAACAACGGCTGATAAACGATAGATACCAACGCGCTCGCCAAGTAAAAAGATGGCAAGGATCACGGTGAACATAGGGGTAGCATACCCAATTGCTGTCGCTTCAGGCAGGGGAATCAACGATAATCCCGCGAATGTTAGGAACATGGCGCTTGAGCCAAACAATCCCCGCCAAACGTGGCCCCAGACATTGTTTGCCACCAATCCTGTACGTAATTTGCCACGAAACCGCAGCCACAAAAGGATGATTGGGATCGGCATCAAAGATCGAAAGAAAACAGCTTGACCCACAGGAACTTCTTTGGTCGCTTCCTTGACCATGCCCGCCATCACAACAAACAAAAGCACAGCTGTGATTTTGAGGCTTATGGCTAAGACGGGTCGATGGTCTGTGTGGGGTTTTTCCATACCTTTAGCTGCGCCTTTTAACGCGAGGGCGCAAGGTGAGATTATTTGTAGGGAGGGAAAATTGGTTATCGTTTACCAGTTAAACTTAACCGATTTTCCCTTGGTTTTTGCCAACTTGACCACGGTGCATCAGGATGTGATCCAAGATGACACATGCCATCATCGCCTCGCCAACAGGCACAGCGCGGATGCCAACGCATGGATCATGACGCCCTTTGGTGATGATATCGGTTTCTTCACCTGACTTGGTAATCGTCTTGCGCGGCGTCGTGATCGACGAGGTCGGTTTGACTGCAAAACGGATTACAACATCTTGGCCGGTGGAGATACCGCCAAGGATGCCACCAGCGTGATTGTCTGAGAAAATAGGACCATCTTGTCCCATCCGAATTTCGTCAGCGTTCTCTGTGCCCATCAAAGTGGCTGCCGCCATGCCTTCACCGATTTCTACAGCTTTTACTGCGTTGATCGACATCATGGCAGCCGCAAGATCTGTATCTAGCTTTGCATAGATTGGCGCACCAAGACCGGCTGGCACATTTCGTGCTGTCACTTCGATAACAGCACCAACACTGTTTTGGGATTTGCGAATGCTATCTAGGTAGGTTTCCCATTCGGAAGCCGCAGCTGTGCTTGGTACCCAAAACGGGTTTTGATCAATTGCATTCCAATCAAATTCGGAACGGTCCAAGTGCTTTTCACCCATTTGGACCATGTAGCCTGTGATTTTCAAATCAGGGGCCAGCAATTTAATCGCTTCGCGTGCGATTCCACCTGCGGCAACGCGGCTGGCGGTTTCCCGGGCGGAGGAACGGCCACCACCACGATAATCTCGAATACCGTATTTCATCCAATAGGAAATGTCGGCGTGACCGGGGCGGAATTTCTCAACGATGTCGCCATAGTCTTTGGAACGCTGATCAGTGTTTTCTATTAACAATTGGATTGGGGTGCCGGTTGTCTTGCCTTCAAATACGCCAGAGAGGATTTTAACTTCATCGGCCTCTTTGCGTTGAGTCACGTTTTTCCCGGTGCCGGGCTTGCGCATGTCGAGCCACACTTGAAGCATCTCAGGTGTAACTGGGACGTTTGGTGGGCAGCCATCAATTGTTGCACCTATTGCTTGGCCGTGGCTTTCGCCCCAAGTTGTGACTCGGAACATGTGGCCGAAGGTATTGTAAGACATAAACGTTTTCCCCTGCGTGCTTAGTGAGCACGACATCCTTTGGGTGGGTTCTAACTGTGACGGCTTGTCCCCTCAAGTGGTTTTGCCTTGCGACAATGATGGCGACCTTCTATTCAGGGCTCACCTTGGGGTGCTTTGAATAGCTGAGATGCCACTGCGCGGACCCATTGAACCTGAACCGGCTAACACCGGCGGAGGGAAGGTAACGGCACATAGCCTCCTTTTCCCTATCGTCGCAAAAGGAGGATGCCATGAAGTATCTTACATTTGCAGCGGGCGTATTGACTGCAACCTCGGCTTTTGCCGAGACGCCCATACTAACTGTTTACGCAGGTGACTATTTTACCTCAGAATGGGGCCCAGGCCCTGTTATAGAAAAAGGTTTTGAAGAGATTTGCGGATGTGATCTGCAATTCTCGACTGGTGATTTGGTGCCACGTCTTCTCCTAGAGGGCGAGCGCACCAAGGCTGATGTTGTAATTGGGCTGACGTCTGACGTCACTGCCAAGGCGCGCGCCACGGGCCTGTTTGCCCCGCACGGCCAAGACAAAAGTGCGTTGACCTTACCGATCGAATGGACGGACGACACGTTCCTGCCGTTCAACTATGGTCACACGGCTTTCATCTACAACGAAACGACAATGACAAAGCCTCCAGCCAGTTTTGATGCCCTGTTGGCAATGCCGGATGACGTTAAGATCGTTATCCAAGACCCGCGCACATCTTTATCTGGTTTGGCTTTGGTTCTTTGGGTTGATGCGATTTACGGCGACAAGTCAGCTGATGTTTGGGCACAATTTGCACCGAAAATCCTGACTGTGACCAAAGACTGGTCATCTAGCTACGGTCTGTTTACCGACGGCGAAGCGGATATGGTTCTAAGCTACACCACTTCCCCAGCCTACCACATGTTCGCCGAAGACGATTTTACCAAGAAAGCAGCGATCTTCCCAGAAGGTCACTATTTCATGGTTGAGACAGTTGCCAAAATCGCAGGCACAGATGTGCCTGAATTGGCAGATGAATTCATGTCCTATGTCATGAGTGAAACCTTCCAAACGGTTATCCCGACAGCCAACTGGTCGCTTCCATCTGCATTGCCAGCCGAACAATGGCCTGAAGGTTGGGCGCAATTACCGCTGCCAGAGAAGGTGCTGTTCTATTCCGAGGAAGAGTCCACAGCCGTACAGGAAAAAGCTATCGAGACATGGCGCGCAACGCTAAGCCAATAAGCCGCGTTGCAGGGATCTCTGCGGCCACATTTGTGGTCGTGGCGGTTCTGCTGGCGTTTGTCGGGATTGGCTTGCGGGTCAAGACCATCAGTGGGCTTGGCCCTGCTGAATGGCAAGCGATCCAGTTTACTATTGTCCAATCCGCCCTTTCGGCGTTGCTGTCCTGTGCATTGGCTGTGCACGTCGCCCGTGCTCTTGCACGGCGCAAGTTTTGGGGCCGAACATTCCTGATCACCCTGTTGGGTGCCCCGTTTATTTTACCTGTTATTGTCGCAATGCTAGGACTGCTGGCCATATTTGGCCGATCGGGCGTGTTGAACGACATGCTTGAGATGATTGGGATCGCCAAGATTTCGATTTACGGGTTGCAGGGCGTTGTGCTGGCCCATGTGTTTTTTAACCTCCCCCTTGCGATACGGCTGTTGGTACAAGGTTGGCAAGGCGTGCCAGCGGAACGGTTTCGCCTTTCGGCGCAATTAGGCATGGGGCCGCGCATGGTGTTCCGCCTAATCGAATTGCCGTTGTTGATGCGGATATTGCCGGGGGCCTTTGCGCTGATTTTTGTGATTTGCCTGACTAGCTTTGCCGTTGCGTTGACCCTTGGCGGTGGACCACGGGCCACGACGATTGAGCTGGCGATCTATCAAGCGTTTCGTTTTGATTTCAATCTAGGTCGGGCCACACTTTTATCTTTGGCACAACTATTTGTTGCTGGTGGTGCTGCGGTGCTGGCATTTTGGCTGGTGCCTGCTGTCACCTTTGGCGGGGGCATGGACCGAATGCAGAAACGTTGGGACGCGCAAGGCAAGGGGGCCCGTGCGTTGGACAGTATGTGCATTGCCTTTGCGGCAAGTTTCCTGATTCTACCGCTGGTGGCGATTTTGACGTCTGGGTTGCGCGGGCTTTTGGAAGTGCCGCTGATCGTTTGGACATCTGCGTGGACTTCGCTTTGGGTTGCGCTGGTTTCAGTGTTGATTTTGTTGGTTTTGGCCCTACCAATGGCGGGGTGGATCGCCACCTCTAGACGCGCAAGTGTTGAGGCGATTGGCTTGCTGGGCTTGTCGGTGTCACCCCTGATGATCGGTACGGGTTGGTTCATTTTGATTTATCCATACGCCAACCCAACCGATTGGGCATTGGTCGTAACGATATCGGTCAACGCGATGATGGCTTTGCCCTTCGCCTTGCGCATCTTGGTGCCGTCAATCCGCCAAACTGCGCAGACTTATGATAGGTTAAGTGGTGCGCTGGGTATTTCCGGGATAGCCTTTTGGCGCTGTGTTTTGTTGCCGCGCTCGCGGCTGCAGATTGGGTTTGCCGCGGGTTTGACGGCAGCCCTGTCGGTGGGGGATTTGGGGGTGATCGCATTGTTCGGTGATCCTGATCGCTCGACATTGCCGCTTCAGATGTATCGGCTGATGGGCAGCTATCGGACTGATGCGGCAGCGGGTGCTGCGTTGATATTGCTGGCGCTGGCCTTTGGCCTGTTCTGGATCATGGATTATTGGGGGCGTCGCAATGCTATCGCTGAATAAGATCAAAATTACCCAAGGTGCCTTTGAATTGAGGGCGCATTTTGACGTGGACGTTGGGCAGAACGTTGCAGTGGTGGGGCCCTCGGGGGCGGGAAAATCGACGCTGGTTGGCGCGATTTGTGGCTTCATCGATATAAGCACCGGACAAGTCATGCTGCATGGGCGCGATATCACGCAGGCGCAACCTGATGCACGGGATATGGCGATGCTATTTCAGGACAACAATCTATTTCCTCACCTGACGATTATGCAAAACGTGGGGCTAGGCATTCGCCCTACACTGCGTTTGACAGGCGAAGAGGCTGGGCGAGTGAATGATGCATTGGCGCGCGTTGGATTGACCGATTTCGGAACGCGTAAACCCAGTGAATTGTCAGGTGGTCAACAAAGTCGCGCCGCATTGGCGCGGGCTTTGGTGCAATCCAAATCATGGATGATTTTGGACGAACCTTTTGCAGCCCTTGGCCCAGCCTTGCGGGCAGAGATGTTGGATTTGGTGGCTGATGTGGCCGCGGAAACCAAGGCGGGTGTCATGATGGTGACGCATGCCCCCGAAGATGCGCGGCGCATTTCGGATAGCGTGATCTTTGTCGCGGACGGTGTGGCGCATGGTCCGCAGGCGACGGCTGGATTACTCGACAATCCGCCGCCTGCGCTGAAGGCGTATCTTGGTTAGATCGCCGCACGTGCTCTGCTGATGCTAAGGGCTGCCTGAGCCGCCTCATGCCCTTTGGTCACAAAGTGATCACGGTAAATAGCATTGTGATGGTCTGTCTCTTGATAGTGATGTGGCGTGAGCGAGACAGAAAGAACAGGCACGCCTGTGTCTAGGCTGGCACGCATCAACCCATCAACCACGGTCGAGGCGACGAAATCATGGCGGTAAATGCCGCCATCGACAACGAAAGCTGCGCAGATTACAGCGGCGTATTTGCCGGTCTGTGCAAGGTCACGCGCAATCAACGGCATTTCGAATGCGCCGGGCACATCGATTACATCAATCTGTTCCATTGGAATGATTTTGGAAAAACCGTCCAAAGCGCGATCAACAATGTCAGCGTGCCACTGCGCTTTTACAAAGGCATATCGGGTGGGTGTCATAGTAATCTCCTTTTGGTTCGACACAGCACCCAAGGCGATTACATGCAGTGCTTCGCCCCAAGATTGGGACGTTACATGCACATTCTCTTTCATCCGGACTATGACCGTCGGCTCTGGTTTCTCACCAGATCTGCTTGACCCTCGATTATCGAGGCGCTCGCGGGCTCGTGGCTCATGTCCACATACCGCCGGTGGGGAATCTCGCCCCGCCCTGAGAATATCTGCACTGTTGCCAATGTTTGTACGGCTCTGCAATATCAAAAGTGGATGACTAAGGATCAACAGATGCACCCAAATCAAGTTTATCACACGGCTGATGCGCCGCGTAATCTAGATTTTGCACGCGAACGCGCCTTTGGCGTGCTGGCAGTGAGCGGCGAAGACGGGCCCGAAATCTCGCATATTCCGTTTGTCTTGTCAGAGGCAGGCAAAACACTTGATCTGCATTTGGTACGCTCCAACCCAATTGCGCGTATGCTGACAAAACCGCTGAAGGCAAAGATCGTTATTTCAGGCGGGGATAGCTACATTTCTCCAGATTGGTATGAAGTCGATGACCAAGTGCCCACATGGAACTACGTTGCCGTCCACCTAACGGGTATTTTGGAGCTGCGACCCCAAGAAGAAATGCGTGAGTTGTTAGACAGCCAGACATCGTTCTTTGAAGAGCAATTGCGCTGGAAGGAACCTTGGCTTGCAGGAAAAATGAATCCTGATGTTTTGGACAAAATGATGCGCCAAATTGTACCGTGCCGAATGGTAATTACAGCCGTGGATGGGACGTGGAAACTAAGCCAAAATAAACCTGACCCCGTGCGGATGCGTGCGGCAGATGGTGTCGCGGCATATGGGTTGGGCACAGAGTTGGGTGTTCTGGCCGCGCTCATGCGTGGCGTTAAATAACAGCGATTTAAAATAAACATTCTTTAGCTTTCTGGCCTTTTTGGCAGGAGCTTTGATCCCTAGAACCACAATTTTGGAGCTACACATGAAACTTTATCATAGCCCGATGTCGCCATTTGTTCGAAAAGTCATGGTCCTGCTCGTTGAAACGGGTCAACTCAGTGACGTAGAAATTGTTCCTGTGACGACGACTCCAACCACTCCGATGGATGGGTTGTTAGTTAAAAATCCACTTGCTAAAATTCCTGCGTTGGAACGCAACGATGGAGCCACACTCTACGACAGCCGTGTTATTTGCGCATTCTTAGACGCAAGGGCAGGGGATAAGCTCTATCCATCTGGCGCAAGGAAGTGGGAAGCCTTAACGCTCGAGGCAACTGCCGATGGGATTTTGGATGCAGCAGTTTCGATAACCTATGAGGGCCGTGTTCGACCTAAAGAAAAGCAGTGGGATGGCTGGACGGATGCGCAATGGTCCAAAGTCATTGGTGGCTGCAGCGCCATCAATACACGTTGGATGAGCCATTTGAGCGGACCGTTGGATATGGGACAAGTTTCAGTTGCATGTGCACTGGCCTATCTGGACTTTCGCCATGATGCGCGTGGTTGGCGCGAAGGAAACGATGCTTTGGCGGCTTGGTATGAAGACTTTAATGGCCGCGAGTCGATGCGAATGACTGCGCCACCAGCTGGGTAGATCGCAAATGTTGATTCGGTAGTATGGTTGCATGAAAAATTTCATTTCGGCCAAATCCCTTCAGCCGAGTTAATGAAATACTTATTTTCAAGGTCATTTCTGCACCAGAATGTGAAACTGCGACCAGATGCGTCACTGATGTGTCTAGACGCACCCTCACTCCCTCGTTACATAGCGGCCAGCAAGGGTGCGTCTGAGACGCGCCCAATGTGTCTATTGGTCCCAAGAGGGCCGGAAAAATTGGAGAAACCCACGTGTCACACTCAGATGAACACGCAGGCACCCGCCGGGATTTCCTGTACTATGCCACAGCAGGTACAGGTGCCGTAGCCGCAGGTGCAGCCGTATGGCCGCTAGTTAATCAGATGAATCCATCCGCAGACGTGCGTGCGCTCGCGTCAATCTTTGTCCCTGTTGGGGATATTGAACCCGGCACGCAGCTTACCGTTAAATGGTTGGGCAAGCCTGTGTTCATTCGTCGTCGCACGGAAGAAGAGATTGCAGAAGCACGCTCAGTAGATTTGGCCGACTTGGCTGATCCGATCGCGCGAAACGAAAATTTGGGTGAAGTAGACGCTTCTGACGCAAACCGCTCATTGTCCGAGGACGGTGAATGGTTGGTAATGATGGGCGTGTGTACGCACCTTGGCTGTGTGCCTTTGGGCGATGCTGGAGACTTCGGCGGTTGGTTCTGCCCATGCCACGGTTCTCACTATGACACCGCTGGCCGTATCCGTAAGGGCCCAGCACCGACAAACTTGCCGGTTCCTCCGGCTGTCTTCGTGGACGATTCCACGATCAAACTAGGTTAAGGGAGAGACGCAATGGGTGGAATTCCTCACGACCATTACGAACCAAAGACCAAAGGCGAAAAGTGGCTACATAGCCGTTTGCCTATCGTTGGTTTGATGTATGCAACATTGACTGCACCAACACCGAAGAACCTGAACTGGATGTGGATCTGGGGTATCGTTCTAACGTTCTGTCTGGTTCTGCAGATCGTAACGGGTATCGTTTTGGCGATGCACTATACGCCACACGTCGACAATGCGTTCGCTTCTGTTGAGCACATTATGCGTGATGTGAATGGCGGCTACATGCTGCGCTACATGCACGCTAACGGCGCGTCGCTGTTCTTTGTTGCTGTATATGCCCACATTTTTCGTGGACTCTATTACGGCTCATACAAAGCACCGCGTGAAGTTACGTGGATTATTGGTATGTTGATCTACCTTTTGATGATGGCGACCGGCTTCATGGGTTACGTTCTGCCTTGGGGCCAAATGTCATTCTGGGGTGCAACTGTTATTACTGGTTTGTTTGGTGCAATCCCGTTCATCGGTGAAAGCATCCAAACGTTGCTATTGGGCGGTCCAGCCGTCGATAACGCAACATTGAACCGTTTCTTCAGCTTGCACTACTTGCTGCCTTTCGTGATTGCTGGCCTTGTCATCCTTCACATTTGGGCTTTCCACACTACTGGCAACAACAACCCAACGGGTGTTGAGGTTCGTCGTGGTTCAAAAGAAGAAGCTGAAAAAGACACGCTACCATTTTGGCCATACTTTGTGATCAAAGACTTGTTCGCACTGGCTGTGATCTTGGTTGTATTCTTTGCTGTTGTTGGCTTCATGCCAAACTATCTGGGTCACCCGGACAACTACATTGAAGCAAATGCGCTATCTACACCTGCACACATCGTTCCGGAATGGTATTTCTTGCCGTTCTACGCGATCTTGCGCGCCTTCACTTCCGAAGTTTGGGTTGTTCAAATTGCGTCCTTCGTGACCGGTGGAATTATCGATGCTAAGTTCTTCGGTGTTCTGGCGATGTTTGGTGCGATTGCAGTTATGGCGCTTGTGCCATGGTTGGATACATCATCAGTTCGTTCTGGTCGTTTCCGTCCAATGTTCAAATGGTGGTTTGCGCTTTTGGTTATCGATTTCTTTGCCCTGATGTGGCTTGGTGCGATGCCTGCTGAAGAACCGTACGCTAGCTTCTCATTGATCGCGTCAGCGTATTGGTTCGCCTACTTCTTGGTTATCCTCCCGTTGTTGGGTGTGATCGAGAAGCCGGACGCACAGCCTGCGACCATCGAAGAAGACTTTGCCGCCCATTATGGTGGTGACGCAGAAAAGTCTGCGGAATAAGAGGAAGATGCGCATGTTAAAAAAACTCGCAATCAGCACTGTGGCAGCGGCAACGCTGGCCACAGGCGCATTCGCCGCTGGCGGTGCAGGTCACATCGAAGACTTTGATTTTTCATTTGAGGGACCATTTGGTGCCTTTGATCAAAATCAGCTTCAGCGCGGTCTACAAGTATACACCGAAGTTTGTTCTGCCTGTCACGGTTTGAAATTCGTTCCGATCCGCACACTTGCGGATGAAGGCGGACCACACCTGCCAGAAGATCAAGTCCGTGCATATGCAGCACAGTTCGACATCTATGATGCGGCTTTGGATGAAGATGTACCCCGTAAGCCTTCTGACTTCTTTCCAGAGTCTGCGTTGGAGAATGCACCTGACTTGAGCCTAATGGCGAAAGCACGCGCTGGTTTCCACGGTCCTTACGGTTTGGGAATTAACCAATTCGTAAAAGGTATTGGCGGCACAGAATATATCGCTTCGATCTTGACCGGTTATACGGGTGAAGAAAAAGAGCAGGCAGGTGTGACGTTTTATGAAAATACTGCATTCCCAGGTGGCTGGATCGCTATGGCGCCACCCCTTTATGGTGAGGATGTAGAATTCTCTGATGGTCACGACAACGACTTGCACCACATCGCTGCTGACGTATCAGCATTCTTGATGTGGACAGCTGAACCAAAAATGATGGCGCGTAAGCAAGCTGGTGTTGTTGGTGTTCTTCTGCTTACTTTGTTGTCTGTGCTGCTTTACATGACCAACAAGAAGCTTTGGGCACCTCACAAAAAGAAGCACTAAGTTTGCTTCCTTTAGAATCTAAAAGGCCCTGCACTTGTGACGGTGCAGGGCCTTTTTCTTTGGAATGGATACAGTTCATTTTAAGCTATTAATTGTTTGTCTTGTACAGCCAATATGATTGCCGTAACGATTTGGCCCTCGGTTTGCGGATTGGCGAACGATACCTCGGTAAATTGTTCTGTACGGCCCATGCTTGGGTTCTCCATCAATATTTGATGGGTTTTCCCAACCTGAGCCTGTAAATGGCGCTGTACTTGCGTTTCGCCGGCTGAACGCAATGCCGCTGCACGCATTTTGATAGCTTTCCCATTAACCTGCGGCATCCGCGCAGCTGGCGTGCCGGGGCGTGGCGAATAAGGGAACACATGCAGCCACGTCAGATCACATTCAGTGACTAGGGCAAGTGAGTTAGCAAACATCTCGTCGGTTTCGGTTGGGAATCCCGCAATTATATCTGCACCAAATGTCATATCTGGCCGAAGTTTTTTGGCGTCTTGGGCAAATTGGATTGCATCATCGCGCAAATGGCGGCGTTTCATCCGCTTAAGGATCATATCGTCGCCGTGTTGTAGTGACAGATGTAGGTGCGGCATCAAGCGTGGCTCAGTCGCGATTGCCTGCATAAGGTTTTCATCAACTTCAATGCTGTCGATCGAACTGATACGCAAGCGTGGAAGGTCGGGGATCAACCGCAGAATGCGCATAACCAAGTCGCCAAGTTTAGGCTCTGAAGGAAGGTCTGCACCCCAACTGGTCAGGTCTACACCAGTCAAAACAACTTCGTTGAAGCCTTTGTCGACCAGCCGCTTGATCTGATCGACAACGACGCCTGCAGGCACGGAGCGCGAGTTACCGCGGCCGTATGGAATAATGCAGAAGGTGCAACGATGATCACAACCATTTTGAACTTGAACATAAGCGCGACTGCGCGTTCCAAAACCGTCGATCAAGTGACCGGCAGTTTCAGTGACAGACATGATGTCATCCACTTGGACGGTTTCAGTTTCGCCGATGAAGTCAGCAGCTAAGCCTTTCCATGTGTCGCCCATCATCTTTTCGGTATTGCCGATTACAGCATCGACTTCGTCCATTGCTGTGAAAGTCTCAGGCTCTGTCTGCGCTGCACAGCCCGTTACGATCAGTCTGGCGTCAGGGTTCTCGCGGCGTAGCTTACGGATGTCCTGACGGGCCTTGCGCACGGCCTCAGCTGTAACGGCACAGGTGTTGATGACAACTGCGTTTTGAAGGCCAGCGGTTTCAGCCAGTTCCTTCATCGCCTCGGTTTCATATGCATTCAGCCGACAACCGTGATTTGAGAATTTTGGGGCGGTCATTGTAGTGAGTCCAAGAAATTTTGTGTCAGCGTTCCAGAGAAGACGTGCATCGTACCACCGGTCATCCAAACGCCATCATCGCGCCAGTCTATGTGCAAGGTGCCGCCATCAAGATCTATGCGCACTGTACGCCCTGTTAGGCCGCGACGAGCAGCGGCAACCGCTGTGGCGCAGGACGAGGAGCCAGAGGCGAGTGTAACGCCCACACCGCGTTCCCATACGCGCATACGGATGTGATCGGTACCAACGACTTGAGCGAATTGTACATTTGTTCTTTCCGGGTAGAGCGGATGATGTTCAAAAACCGGACCCTGAACTTCCAGATCAATAGTGTCGACGTCATCAACGAAAAACGTGCAATGTGGGTTGCCCATTCCTGTTGCTGTTGGTGAGCCGTCAATCGGTAACTCAAGCGTATCACTGCTTTGAGACAACGGAATCTCTTGCCAGTCCAGATCAGGGTGCCCCATATTGATTGAGGTGATTTGGTTACCCATGTCCTTGGCAAACAAAATTCCGTGCTCGGTTTCTAGGGAAAGAGTTTGGTCACCCGTTTCGTCCATCAGGAGTCGCGCGATGCAACGTGTTGCATTTCCGCAAGCGCCAGCTGTTGATCCATCTGAGTTATAAAATTTTAGATATGCATCAGCGACGCTATCGGTCCTCAAAATCACAGCAAGCTGATCAAACCCAACCCCGCGATGGCGATCACCTAAAGCACGAGCCAATGATTCTGTCATTTCGAGCGATTGCGCGCGCGCATCGATGACAACGAAGTCGTTGCCGAGTCCATGCATCTTCATGAACGGAAAAAGAATGTTATTTTTTACCTGCATTTAGGGCATATAACCGTGCTTGGCGGCCGAATCCAGCAACTAGCAAATAAAGTTGAAATTATAGGCTTGACCCTAACGCTAACTCTTTCTAGTTAACCGCTTAGTGGGCCTGTAGCTCAGTTGGTAGAGCAACTGACTTTTAATCAGTAGGTCTCCGGTTCGAGCCCGGACGGGCTCACCACTTTTTCTAAAAGACGACTTGTCTTAGTGGAATAATGGTGTGCAACGCTCGAAATATCCATTTGAAAATCAACACTGATATAGCGGTTGAGTTTGACCTGTTTTGCGGTAATTTTCTACTAATAATGTGCCTTTTAACGGAAAAGGCCTCCGCTAAGATGCAGAGGCCCTTCCTGATTTTTAAGTTAAGCAGTTTAGTAGCGATAATGTTCTGGCTTGAACGGACCGTCAGGTGAAACGCCAATATAGGCTGCTTGCTCTGCGTCTAATTTCGAAAGCTTCACGCCAATACGATCAAGGTGCAGGCGTGCTACCTTTTCGTCGAGGTGTTTCGGCAGGATGTAAACGCCAGGCTGATATTCATCGCCTTTTGTGAACAATTCTATTTGTGCCAAAACTTGATTGGTGAAAGATGCTGACATAACGAACGATGGGTGACCCGTCGCGTTACCAAGGTTCAACAAGCGACCTTCCGACAAAAGAATTAAACGGTGACCGTTTGGCATCTCGATCATATCGACCTGCTCTTTGATGTTCGTCCATTTGTGGTTCTTCAACGAAGCAACTTGGATTTCGTTATCAAAGTGACCAATGTTACCAACGATCGCCATGTCTTTCATTTTGCGCATGTGTTCGATGCGGATCACGTCTTTGTTGCCAGTTGTTGTAACAAAGATATCCGCAGTTTCGACGACATCATCCAATGTGGTGACTTGGAAGCCATCCATGGCTGCCTGAAGTGCGCAAATAGGGTCAACTTCGGTAACGATGACACGAGCACCTGCGCCTGCAAGGGACGCAGCGGAACCTTTGCCAACATCGCCGTAGCCCATAACGACAGCAACTTTGCCGGCCATCATTGTGTCTGTTGCGCGGCGGATACCGTCGACCAATGACTCTTTACAGCCATATTTGTTATCGAACTTGGATTTGGTGACCGAGTCGTTGACGTTGATCGCAGGGAAAGGCAATTGACCGTTCTTGTGCAGATCATAAAGGCGGTGAACGCCAGTTGTTGTTTCTTCAGAAACGCCTTGAATTTTAGCTTTGGTTTCAGTGAACCAGCCTGGTGTTTCTTTCATGCGCTTAGCGATTTGAATTTTGATCGCTTCTTCTTCTTCGGACTGCGGAACAGGAATGACGTCTTCGCCTGCTTCAGC
>Ga0257120_1000958_pt1 | contig 20110 bp, 17 predicted proteins | sample SI106_10metaG_FD_190153 | JGI IMG/M metagenome (GOLD analysis project Ga0257120, IMG submission 190153) | Marine microbial communities from Saanich Inlet, British Columbia, Canada - SI106_10 | ecosystem: Environmental > Aquatic > Marine > Inlet | place: Canada: British Columbia | collected... | reverse complement strand
AAAAAAACCCGAAGCCTAGCTCCGGGTTTTAAAAATATAGTTTAGTTACAAATTAGAACTTGTAAACCATTCCAAAGTTGATATCAGATAAATCTAAGTTTAATCCGAATCCAGTTGCTGCTTCAGCACCTTCAACATCAACTTCTGAGCTAGTGTATGAAAGAGCTGCGATGTTAGCAACTAATCCCCAAGAATCAGCAATCCAGTAGTTAAATCCTGGAGATACAGCAAATGATAATGTATTTACATCAACATCACCTACAGAATCAGTTCTGTAACCTAATCCTGCACTTACATTCATAGAAAACTTGCTTGTTGGAGCCATAAAATATGTAGCACCTACACCAAATCCAGTTGAAGACATGTCAACATCAGAACCATCATCCATGCTCCCGAAAGATAAAGATGCGTTTATAGATAAGTTGTCAGTCATCATGTATCCAATAGATGGAGATACATCAAAAGAACTAGTGTCAACATCTCCAGCAGAAGCACTGTTGAATCCTACTGTACCTGTCATGTAGATATCAGATTTTGCAAATCCACTAGAATCATCTTGTGCATTTACACTTGTCATTGCGAACGCTGCAAATGCAGCAAATAGTAATACTTTTTTCATAATATTAAAGTTTGGTTAATTAATATGGGTCAAATCTAATAACTTTATTCTAAAAAACAAGCTTTTAATCGATGTTTTTACACGTTTCGCCGTAAAACGGGGCTTCACGGGGCTATTTTTTTTATAAATAAGTGTTTTTTTTTATGCTTTTTAACCCATTTTATTGCTTTTTATGTGATAAATTAATAAAAAACCCCATGTATTTTTGATACATGGGGTTAAAAATCAATAAAAAATGAGATTTATTTAATCATTTCATAGCTTCTATTTATAAAAGCCGTCATGTCCTCACCTTTTAATAGTCCTTTACTTAGTTTGGCTAAATCTAGGGCTTGGTTTACTAGGCGCTCCTTTTTCTTGGCAGTCTTGGTATTTAAAATCTCTGTTACCAGCTCGTGGTTGGTGTTCACAATTAAATTATACATATCTGGCATGTTACCCATACCAAACATGCCACCACCGCCACCATTTTGTTGCATCTCCTTCATGCGGCGCATAAATTCTGGCTCAGTGATAATAAAAGGATTAGACTTGCTGTCCATGGCTTCTAGCTGCACAGAGAATTTCTCTGCAGGGATCGTCTGGGTTAAAAAGGTTTTTAAGGTTTCTTTTTCCTGGTCAGAAAGTTTAGAGATAGCCTCTTCATCTTTTTTAATTAGATTATCTATATGATCACCATCTACTCGTGCAAAAGAAATTTTCTCTTGAGAGGTTTCCATTTTCTGAATAAGGTGAGATATAATAGGAGAGTCTAAAAGCAGTACTTCATAGCCCTTATCTTTTGCAGCGGCAATATAAGAGTGTTGCTCCTCTTTATTACTAGCATACAATAAAACTAGTTTGTCATCCTTGTCTGTTTGTGCTGCAGCTAATTTTTCTTTAAGTTCTGCAAAGGTGTGATAGTTTCCATCTACCGTCGGGTACAACATAAAGTCTTGGGCTTTGTCAAAGAATTTATCTTCGGTTAGCATACCATACTCAATCACTATTTTAATGTCATCCCACTTAGCGTTAAACTCCTCACGGTTGTCATTAAACAAGCTCTTTAATTTATCACCTACCTTACGGGTAATGTAACTTGAGATTTTCTTTACAGCGCCATCTGCTTGCAGATAACTACGAGATACATTTAAAGGGATATCTGGCGAGTCTATCACACCACGAAGCATGGTCAAGAATTCTGGTACAATACCCTCTACATTATCTGTAACAAACACCTGGTTTTGGTATAACTGTATTTTATCTTTTTGGATCTGCATATCCTTGTTCATCTTCGGGAAATATAAAATTCCAGTAAGGTTAAAAGGATAGTCAACATTTAAGTGTATATTAAAGAGTGGCTCCTCAAATTGCATAGGATACAACTCTCTGTAAAAACCAGAGTAGTCTTCATCCTTTAATTCACTTGGCTGCTTTGTCCAAGCTGGGCTTGGGTTATTGATGATGTTGTCAACCTCTTTGGTAGGTGCAGCATCTTCTTCTTTAGCATCTTCTGGCTTTGGAAGGGTTTCTGTCTTCATTCCAAATTTAATTGGAATAGGCATAAACTTATTATACTTAGTTAAAAGCTCAGTAATTTTAGCATCTTCTAAAAATGCTACCTCTTCCTCGCTTATGTGAAGGATAATCTCAGTACCTCTGTCTGTTTTTGTTCCCTCAACCAAAGTGTAGTTAGGAGATCCATCACAACTCCAATGTGCTGCGGGTTCATCTTTATAACTCTTTGTGATAATTTCTACATTATCTGCTACCATAAAGGCAGAATAGAAACCAAGGCCAAAATGCCCAATGATTCCAGCATCTTCTCCTTTTTTGTCTTTATATTTTTCTATAAACTCCTCTGCGCCAGAGAATGCAATTTGATTGATGTATTTCTCTACCTCATCTTTTGTCATACCAACACCTTGATCGGTGATATGCAATTTTTTACCTTCCTTATCTATTTTGATTTCAATAAAAGGATTGCCGTATTCTATTTTAGCTTCTCCAATATTTGTTAGGTGTTTAAGTTTTAAGGTTGCATCTGTAGCATTACTTACAAGCTCACGTAAAAAGATTTCGTGATCACTGTATAAAAACTTTTTTATAAGCGGGAAAATATTTTCTACCGATACATTAATAGTTCCTGTACTCATGTTCGTATAATTTATTGAATTATGATTTAATTTCTTCGGAAATATTACATTCCATAACACTATAGTCAAAGAAAATACCACGTTTGATTTTATGACAGGTTGTCATTTATTTTATTTTTAACACAACATTGTGTTTAACCAATATTTAAATTGATTGAACGTTTTGTATTTTTACACAAGAAAAATACATTTAGTTATGGCTACAAAAAAAACGACTAACACCGCTGCAAAGAAGACCTCAGGTAAAACCAAAGAAATTACTAAAGATGTAATTGTATCTGCCTATATGGAGTATGTGCTGATGCATGAGAAAACCCCTAAAAGCGTCTATAAGTTTGCCAAGGAGCATGCCATGACAGAAGCAGAGTTTTATAAATTTTTTGGAAGCTTTGAAAACCTGCAGCAAGGTATCTGGACTGCGTTTTTTGACAATGCGATGCAACTAGGGCAAAAAAACCCTGAGTATGCAACCTTTAGTAATCAAGAAAAAATGCTGACTTTTTTCTTCACCTTCTTTGAACTCTTAACAGCCAATAGAAGTTATGTCATGTTTGCTTTGAAACAGCATGGGGATATGATGAAGAATCTATCCCAGTTAAAATCCTTGAGATCACACATTAAAGAGTTTGCAGCTACTTTGATTGATCAAAAAAACGAAGAGAAATCTTTTAAAATTTTAAAACAGCCTGTTTCTGTATTTAGTGAAGGAGCCTGGTTACAGACGCTGTTTATTATGAAATACTGGATGGAAGACAACTCTGCCTCTTTCGAGAAAACTGATGTTGTTATAGAGAAATCAGTACGTGCCATTTTTGATGTTTTTGAGACGACTCCTTTAGAGAGTATTCTAGATTTTGGAAAGTTTTTATGGAAAGAAAAAATGAATTAAACGCATGTTTTTTATTTTCTAAAATTTCAGAGTAAACCACATTAAATATTTGGGTTCCAAATAGCCTCAAAAAAACCTACGCCCCCCATGAAAACAATAGATAGTATACCTACGGGTAAAATATCACGAGCAACAAGACTAGTGAGAACAGGTGTTAAAGTTGGTATCAATCAACTTAAATACTACGGAGACACGCTAGTTGATCCTCAAAATGCCAAAGAGAAACTTAATCAAAACAATGCCAGCGATATCTATGATGGTTTAAAAAACTTGAAAGGCTCTGCTTTGAAAGTTGCCCAGATGCTAAGTATGGAAAAAAATATTTTGCCCAAGGCATATGTAGAACAATTTTCACTGGCTCAATTTTCTGTACCACCGCTTTCGGCTCCTTTGGTAAGAAAAACATTTTTTAAATATTTTGGCAAACATCCAGAAGATCTCTTTGATACCTTTAATTCAAAATCTATCGCTGCCGCTAGTATTGGACAAGTCCACCAGGCCTCAAAGGATGGCAAAAAATTAGCCATTAAAATTCAATACCCAGGAATTGCAGATAGTATTAGCAGTGATTTGGCCATGGTAAAACCAGTTGCTATAAAGATGTTTAATATAAAAGGTAAAGACAGTGATAAGTACTTTGAAGAAGTTGAACAAAAGCTTCTCGAAGAAACCAATTATATCCTTGAGGTTAAACAAAGCCAGCAAATGGTTGCAGATTGTAAGCATATTGAGCATCTAATCTTTCCAGACTACTACCCAAATTTCTCAAACCACCGTATTATTGCTATGGATTGGATTGATGGTGAACATTTAAGCGAATTCACCAAAGTAAACACAAATAAAGTATTGTCAGACAAACTAGGGCAAGCCCTTTGGGATTTTTACATGTACCAAATGCATGAATTAAAAAGAGTGCATGCAGATCCTCACCCAGGAAACTTTTTGGTAACTTCAAAGGGGGAGTTAGTAGCCATAGATTTTGGTTGCATTAAGGTAATTCCTGATTCCTTTTATATTCCTTATTTTGAGTTAGCAATTCCAGAAAACATTAATAATCCAAAGATATTTACAAAAAAATTATATGAATTAGAAATTCTAACCCCTACAGATACTCCTGAAGAAATTGAGTTTTTCTCTACCCTGTTTCATGAAATGCTAAGCCTATTTACCCAGCCTATGCACAAAGAAACCTTTGATTTTAGTGATGAAGCCTTTTTCAGTAAAGTGGCAGATCTAAGTGAAAAGTATTCAAAAGACACTCAGTTACGTAAAATGAACGGTAATAGAGGATCCAAACATTTTCTATACATTAATAGAACCTTTTTTGGTCTGTATAATTTAATGAATGATCTAGGGGCCAAAGTGCTTGTAAATAATTACAAAACCCTAAAAAAGTAAAATTGTTTAATTTTTTAGAGAAAAAGTTAAACAATATATATATCTTGTACTTAATTATAATAGATGGTAGTTTTAACTACTATTTTATTGGTTAGGTTGTTTAAAAAAGGGAGGCTGGTTGCCTTCCTTTTTGTTTTATTCTAATAAATCTGGTCTCCTATTTTGAGTGTTTTTATAGGCCTGATCCTCCCTCCATTTTTCAATGTTAGCACCGTGACCACTTAAAAGCACATCTGGCACCTTCCAACCTTTATACTCTGCAGGTCTAGTGTAGGTCGGTGGCGCTAATAAACCGTCTTGAAAGCTGTCTGTAAGTGCGCTTGTTTCATTGCCTAAAACTCCAGGTATTAATCTTATAACAGAGTCACAAACAATCGCTGCTGCTAACTCACCGCCACTTAGTACATAATCCCCAACAGAGATTTCTCTGGTTATAAAATGATCACGAACCCGTTGGTCAACTCCTTTGTAATGACCACATAAAATAATAATATTTCCTTTAAGAGATAATTGGTTTGAGATACCTTGATCTAGTGTTTGGCCCTCTGGTGTCATATAAATTACCTCATCATAAGTTCTCTCTGCTTTTAAGCCACTGATGCATTTGTCTATGGGTTCTATCATCATCACCATGCCAGCGCCTCCTCCAAATTGATAGTCATCAATTTGGTTATAGCTATTGGTTGCAAAGTCTCTTAGGTTGTGCAAATGCACCTCTACCAATCCTTTTTCTATGGCGCGTTTTAAGATAGAGGCCTCAAAAGGACTTTTTAGTAATTCTGGTAATACGGTAATAATATCGATACGCATAGCCATGGTGTTTTAACTTGTTTATTGATCACTTGATATAGTGCAAAGAAAGTTTAAAAAGGCTTTTTTCCTTTTTGTTTGTTTCTTTGATTGAAATTTTTATCTCCTTTAGTTCTTGCCTTTTTGTACTTTAATTTTATGGTTCTTTTGTAGGAGCCTCCTTGGTTGGTTTGGCTGTTTTTCTCACTCTTTTCATGAAAACTTGTGCCACCCTGCTCAAATTGTTGCTTGTGAGGGTTTTCTCTCTCTAGAGTTACAGGTTGCTCTTCTAGGGTTAATTTGGTAGAAATTTCAACTTCTTTTGCAATATCTATTTTTTCAATAGTCATGCCCATAAGGGTTTCTATATCCTCTCTAAAGGCTTGTTCTTTTTCTGTGGTAAGCAGTATTGCGGTACCTTGTGCCTGTGCACGACCTGTTCTTCCAATACGATGCATGTAATTTTCTGGGAACCTTGGGGTGTCTACATTTATAACATGACTTACAAGATCTAAATCTAAACCACGTGCCATGATATCTGTAGTGACTAAAATGCGAGTTGTGTTGGCATTAAAGTTTTCTATGGACCGAATACGATAGTTCTGTGTTTTGTTGGAGTGTATAACAGCAACATCATCTTTAAAGGTTTCTTGTAATAGTTCATACAATAAATCTGCTCTTTTTTTATTAGGAACAAATACCAGTGTTTTTGTAAATACCTCTTTGTCTTTTAATAAGTGACAAACCACATTTGCCTTTGTGTAGAAATTTGGCACATCATAGGTGGTTTGTTTGATATTATCTAAAGGGGTACCACTTACCGCAACAGATATCGTAGTTGGGTTTTTAAAAAAATCATTAATAAAAACAGCAACATCATCTGTCATCGTTGCGGAGTACATGATATTTTGACGTTGTTCTTGAAGTAGTTCAAAGATATTGGTGAGCTGAAACCTAAAACCCAAATCTAGCATCACATCTACCTCATCAATTACTAATTTTTTTATGTGCTTTGTTTTAAGAGCGCGGCTTAAAATAAGGTCATAGAGCCTTCCTGGAGTTGCAACGACAATATCTGCGCCTTCCCACACAGCTTCTTTGTGAGTGTTAATGTTTACACCACCATATACACCAACCACTCTTATAGAAGAGTATTTACCAAACTTTTTAATTTCATCAACTACTTGCAGTACAAGCTCTCTAGTGGGCACTAAAACCAAAATGCGCGGGTCTATTTGCTTAGAGAACTTTAAGCCGCTTATAAGAGGGAGCATATAGGCAAAGGTTTTTCCGGTACCGGTTTGGGCAATACCTACCACATCTTTACCAGACCCTATTGGAGCAAACGATTTTGCTTGAATTTCTGTAGGTGTATCATACCCCAGGTCTTCAATTGCAAAATGTAATTGTTTGTTAATTTTAAAATCGTGAAAAGAATCCATAAGTGGTATTTTGGGCAAAGCTACAATTTATAATTTAGGTGTTTCCAAAGTATAATATAATACTTGATTGTTTTTTCTATGGTATAGCCAATTAAAAAAAGCCACCAACACAAGGTTTATGGCTTTATTTTTTGAGTTATTATTTCATTACTAAGGTGTGTTGCACCAGGGCTAACAATTAGTAATAGGTATATCTTCTTACCTTGGAGATATGTTTTGCAAGTCTAATTACTTGGTGGCTATACCCATACTCATTGTCATACCAAACATAGATAACTATGTTTTTTCCATCTTTAGCAACAATAGTAGCATTGCTGTCAAATATAGAAGGGGCTGAGGATCCAACAATATCACTAGAAACTAATTCATTATTTAATGAGTATTTAATTTGTTCTACAAGGTTTCCCTCTAGCGCGTATTTTTTTATGGTTGCATTCAACTCCTCAATAGAGGTTTGTTTTTCTAATTCTAATTTTAAAATAGCCAATGATCCGTTTGGTACAGGAACTCTAATTGCATTAGAGGTTAACTTTCCTTCAAAAGAGGGTAGTGCCTTTGTTACTGCTTTTCCAGCACCAGTTTCTGTAATAACCATATTTAAGGCAGCTGCACGACCACGACGGTGTTTTTTGTGCATGTTATCTACCAGGTTTTGATCATTGGTGTAGGCGTGTATGGTCTCTAGGTGTCCTTGCACCACACCAAAACTATCTTCAATAGCTTTTAAAATTGGAGTAATTGCATTTGTTGTACAAGAGGCTGCAGAGAATATATCTGTATCATCAGGGTTGTTCTGGGTGTGATTCACACCGTGCACTATATTTGGAATTCCTGCTCCTGGAGCTGTAAGTAATACTTTGCTAGCTCCATTAGGGATTAAGTGACGGCTTAGTTCTTCTTTATCTCTAAAGGCACCCGTGTTATCTATAATTAAAGCATCTTGAATGCCATAAGAAGTATAATCTATATCTTCTGGGCCTTTAGCAGAAATGATATGAACTGTTGTACCGTTAATAATTAATGCACTATTTTTTGCATCTACGATAACAGTTCCTGGAAAATCTCCGTGTACAGAATCATACTTTAATAAAGAAGCTCTTTTTTCTAATACAGTTTGGTCTATAGCACCACGAGTTACGATTGCTCTTAGGCGCATTAGGCTTCCTTGTCCTGTTCGTGTCATTAGCTCGCGAGCAAGCAAACGACCAATTCTACCAAAACCATAAAGCACTACATCTTTTGGAGTAATGTCTTGTTTGTCTTTTGCGTTTTTTAATTTTTCTGAAACAAAAGCAAGCGCATTGGTTTGTTTTTTCTCTAAGTGAAACTCATAGGTTAGTTTACCAATGTCTAGTTTTGCAGGAGGAAGATTAAGCGTTTGAATAGCCTGAGCAATTTCTACTGAGTCAAAAATAGAGATAGGTTTTTCTACAAACGCTCCAGCATACTCATGAAGATTTAAAATCTCACTAACATTTCTATCAATTAATTGATTGCGAAATATGATCAGCTCTATTGACTTTTCATACCATAAATCACTAATAATATTAATAAATGAAACGGCTGCCTTGCGGCGATCTGTTTGAAAAGACAGTTCTTTTTCATAAACGTCATCAAAACTCATAGGTGGTGGTTTTAGGTGTTTTTGAAAAACAAAAACGGTTGTTTAAATCTTGCGCAAAAGTAATTATTTTCTTGGGTTTTGAGTATAAAACAATGTAAAAATATAGTTGCTAAGTAGTTGCTTGTTATATGGTATGATCTAAAAATGCGATTGTTGTTTTTATCTAAAGATATAACTGAATGTTTCTGCTTTTTTATTTATAAATGTCATCTTTATAGGCTGTGAAACATCACGCGTGCTAATAATTTTTCTTATGTCATTTACACTCTTAACAGCGATGTCATCCAGTTTTGTTATAATGTTTCCTTGTAATGCATACCTTGATATATCCGGTCTTAAGACTCTTTTTATAGAAACGCCTCCTTTAATGTTATACCGTTTTAAGGCATCTGGGCCTACTTCTGCTACCTCAATACCAATGTCTTTGATTTCATACACTTCTAGTTTTTTAAGTATCACCTCTAGGGTTTTTTGATTTCCATTTCTTACCACTGTAATACCTACGGTATCATTTGGTCTTTTACTTCCTAGATATCCAGTTAGGTCTGCAAACTTTCCTATTTCAATACCATCAAGCTCAATAATGACATCTCCTTTTTTTAAGCCTCCTTTTTCTGCTGCTCCCCCTTTTTCTAGGCCAGCTACATACACTCCTTGAGTTTGTTCTATCTCTAGTTTGCTTGCAATTTCACTGTTTAAGCTACTTGCAGAGATACCTAAGATAGCTTGTTGCACCTCTCCAAATTCTAGTATATCTTCAACAACCTTACGTGCAATATTACTAGGTACTGCAAAAGAATATCCTACGTAGGAGCCAGTTTGGCTTGTAATTGCAGTATTAATGCCTATAAGTTCTCCTTTTGTGTTTACAAGTGCACCACCACTATTACCTCTATTAACAGCTGCATCTGTTTGTATAAAAGATTGTGATTTACCATCTGTTTGATCTAGATCTCTAGACTTTGCGCTTACAATACCCGCGGTAACTGTTGAGGTGAGTCTAAATGGATTGCCAACTGCCAAGACCCACTCTCCTAGTTTTACATTATTTGAGTCGCTAAAAGCAATGTAGGGAAATAGATTTTCTGACTCTATTTTTAGTAAGGCAATATCTGTTTTTGGGTCTGTGCCAATCACACTTGCTAAATACTTTGTATTATTATTTAAAGTAACTTCCAACTGTGATGCATTATCAATAACATGGTTGTTTGTGATTATATATCCATCTGGGCTTATAATAACGCCACTGCCACTTCCTTGCTGTAGTGTTGGTCTTCCATTGCCCCGAATGTATTCCATCATGGTAGTAGGGGTCTTGCTTATGGTTGTACTTATTACATGTACTACTGCATCTACGGTTTTTTCTGCAGCTAGGCTGAAATCTACAGTTGTACTAGGGCTATTTGAAGTGTAGTTTGTGGGTGTTAGTTTTATGGACTTTACAGCAGTAGACGCCTTTGCAAGATTTGTCTCTGTTTTTGATTCAAGTATTTTGTATCCTCCAACAGATACGGCCCCTGCAACAAGAGCTACCGAAAATAATTTTATTGTCTGTTTCATAGATTTATAATGTGTTTAAATAGTAATAACATTAAGAAGACGCAATTTATTTTAATGTATTTCAAAAATTAACAATCCTTAACATATCAGTATTTCATACCTTTGTGAGTATGCAAATTCCATTTTATAAATATCAAGGGACAGGTAATGATTTTGTGTTGATTGATAACCGGCAACAAAACTTCCCTAAAAACGATACTGCTTTAGTAGCCCAGTTTTGTGACAGGAAGTTTGGAGTAGGGGCAGATGGACTCATTGTTTTAGAGGAGCATCCTTCTCAAGATTTTTCTATGATTTATTACAATGCAGATGGAAATCAAAGTTCAATGTGTGGTAATGGAGGTAGGTGTATCGTGCATTTTGCTGCCTTTTTGGGAGTGATAGACACTCAAACAGCCTTTATGGCCATTGACGGTGTGCACCGTGCAACTATAAAAGATGACAATGTAGCACTACGCATGACAGATGTATCACGCCTTGAAATTCATAAAGAGTTTAGCTTTTTAAATACAGGTTCTCCCCATCATGTAGAAATGGTCACTAACCTAAAGGATATTGACGTTGTTGATAAAGGACGTGCTATAAGGAATAACCGCTACGGCGCTGCTGGGGCCAATATAAATTTTGTTTCTAAAATTTCTGAAGACACCTTCTGTGTAAGAACCTATGAGCGGGGTGTAGAAGATGAAACCCTCTCTTGTGGCACTGGTGTAACAGCTGTTGCTCTAGCGATGTTTGATACAAAACAAACCACCAGCTCAAAAGTTTATTTAAAAACACAGGGAGGAGATTTGTCTGTTTCTTTTGTTAAAAAAGAGAACACCTATACTAACATTGTTTTAAGTGGATCAGCCACACAGGTGTATAAAGGTATTTGGGAAGTATGATCTTACAAGAAAAAAACATACACCTACGCGCCTTAGAGCCTACAGATTTAGATTTTTTGTATGCCTTAGAGAATGACACCAACCTCTGGAAGGTTAGCGAAACCATTACTCCTTTTTCTAAGTATGTGCTAACCCGTTATCTAGAAAATAGCCATCGTGATATTTTTGATGTAAAGCAGTTGCGTTTAATGATAGAACACTCTCAAACAAAACAGCCTTTGGGTTGTATAGATCTGTTTGATTTTAACCCTCAGCACCACAGGGTGGGAGTGGGGCTTGTAATTTTTGATGCTGCCCATCGTGCAAAAGGCTTTGCCACAGAAAGTTTGAATTTAATTTGCCAGTATGCTACAGAGCATTTGCAAGTACATCAAATTTTCGCAAACATATCTGAGCAAAACAAAGAGAGTATCTCCTTGTTTGAAAAAGCAGGATTTTTAAAAACAGGTGTAAAAAAAGATTGGATTTACTATCAAGGAACCTATCAAGATCAATTCTTGTATCAATATATAGTAGCAGATAATTAGATTAAAAATAAGGAAGCCCCATGTATTTAAAGAAAATTTTATTGACAGTAGTTTTACTAGGCCTAGTTGGGATGGCAGGTTTTTCATACTATGTATACCAAAATATATTTACTCCCAATACAGGGTTTAACAACCCACAGGCACATGTTTTTATACCTACAGGTGCCACATTTAAAATGGTACAAGAAGAATTGAGCCCGCTGCTAAAAGACATGAACACTTTTGTTACTGTTGCCCAAAGAAAAGGCTATAGTTCAAACATTAAAGCAGGGCATTTCATCATTAAAAAAGGGAGTAATAACAATGAAATAATAAATAGTATTAGATCTGGAAATATTCCTGTTACCATAAAATTTAACAACCAAGAAAGACTAGAGAATCTTGCTGGACATCTAGCCAAACAAATAGAGTTAGATAGTGTCTCTTTACTAAATGCCATGTTGGATGAAGATTTTTTAAAGGCATCTGGGTTTACTAAAGATACTGCTCTTGGCATGTACATTGCCAATAGCTATGAGGTGTATTGGAATACAAGCCCTAAAGCATTTTGCCAGAAAATGCTTAAGCAGTACAATGCCTTTTGGAATACCTCTAGAGTAGCCAAAGCCAAAGCAATCTCTCTCTCAAAAGATCAAGTAATGGCATTGGCGGCTATTGTACAAAAAGAAACGGCTATGATACAGGAGAGGCCAACGGTGGCTGGCTTGTATCTCAATAGATTAAAAAAAGGTATGTTGTTACAGGCAGATCCTACCGTGATTTTTGCCAAAAAGAAGACTGAAAATAATTTTAAGCAAGTAATAAAACGTGTCTTGTTTAAAGATTTAAAAATTGCCTCACCTTACAATACCTATAGATACTCTGGAGTACCACCCGGGCCTATTACCATGCCAGATGTTTCTGCAATAGATGGTGTGTTAAACTATAAAAAACACGACTTTTATTTTATGGTTGCAGATGTTGAGAATTTTGGATATCACAAATTTGCTAAAACACTATCTGCCCATAACAGAAATAAAAAACAGTATGTTAACTGGATTAACAAGCAAGGAGTGAAAAGGTAGTTTTGTGCTACACTGTTTTTTGTACTACCTCAAATAATTGTCCTTGGTCACACTTTAAGGTCTTTGATGGGTATTTTAATAGCAGGGCATAATCATGTGTAGCCATTAAAATGGTATTGCCATTATTATTAATCTCTTGCAAGACCTCCATAACTTCAACACTAGTTTGAGGATCTAGATTACCTGTAGGCTCATCTGCTAGTATAAGTTCTGGGTCGTTTAACAAGGCTCTTGCAATGGCAATGCGCTGCTGTTCTCCGCCAGATAACTCATAGGGATATTTTAAGTTTTTGGATTTCATACCAACTTTATCTAACACCTGATCAATTTTAAGATTCATTTCTTTCTTGTCTTTCCAACCTGTGGCGGTTAACACAAAAAGTAAGTTGTCTTTAACGGTGCGGTCATTTAGTAATTTAAAATCTTGAAATACTACCCCTAGTTTTCTTCTTAAAAACGGAATGTCATTTTCTTTTAAAGTGCCCAAATCATACCCTACAATAGTACCATCTCCTTTGCTTAAAGGTAAATCACCGTAGAGGGTTTTCATAAAACTACTTTTACCGGTTCCAGTTTTACCAATAAGGTATACAAACTCCCCTTTTTCTATGCGTATAGACACATCATCAAGAATTAAATTTTCTTTTTGAAAAATGGAGGCATTTGTAAGTTCTAAAACTGCTTGAGACATGTACTAGTATTTTTTAACAAATATAATAGAAAGTGTTAGTTATCTTCTTTATAAGATGCATACTTTTTAATGGGAGATGGTCTGCACTGCTTGGGGCTAATGTTTGGATCAATAGCTAGTTTTATAAAACCATTTGTATTGGGTTTTAAATAGGTTCCTGGTTTTAAAATAATTTGATTTTTTGCTTTAAAATCTACCGTGGCATCTTCTCTAAAGGTTTGGTTTTTAATTTCTATACTATTTTGTGCACTAGAGAGGGTAAAATCAAATCTGTAAAAATCTCGGTTACTTATACCCACAGTAGCCAAAGGGTCTTTCATCTGCTCAGACATCTTAACAGCTCGGTAGGCGTTCACTCTTCCAGCGCCCATTAGGCCTTTGTAAGGCTCATTACCTGTGAGGTTTTCAACCCCTTTTGAAGATAGCTTTAAAATACTTTCTACCTCATAAGAACTCAAACAGTAATTTACAGACCACATTAGGCCAATTATACCAGTTACAACAGGAGCAGCACTTGAAGAAGCGCCGCCGTAGAGGGTTTTCTCTCCGCAAATATCATGGCCTAATAAATAGCCCTCTCTTGGGGCTACCAAATCTACAGCCTTGTTCATTTGTACTCCTTTTTCAATTTCTGTAGGTGTAAGGGTGCCTTGGTCTGAAACATAAAAATAACCAGCTCTTCTGTCTTTTACTTGTTTGGTTAAGTTTCTTCCTTCATGTTCAAATACCTGATCTGTTGTTTCTCTGTTTATGGTGTACACCCCAGATACAGAAATTACTCTTTCAAAGGATGCAGGATAGAGCGAGTCTCCCAGTTTTTTGCCATCTTTATTACAGTCTGTTCCGTTTCCAGCACCAGCCACGATTATAATGCCATCATCATACATTTCTTTAATGCGTTCTTGAATGTTTTCTTTGTATTTTCCACCCATAGTGCATTTTGCCCAACTGGCATTAATCACTTTGGCGCCAGCAGCAACAAGCTGCTCGATGTCGTTAAAATTTCCGTAGCCATTGGCTATAACATCACAATTGGAGCAAATACCAGCCCTACCATAGCCATTATCCATGGTGGCAACAGCAATGGCAGCAACACTAGATCCATGCGCGCATTTAAGGCCTTTGGTTGCATTGGAGTATTTTAGGTAATTGCGAATGCGGCCTTTAAAATCTGGATCCAAAGAATCTATTTTAGCATCTGAAATACCTACAATTACTTGGCTGTTTCCGCGTGTTATACCCCAAGCCTCTGGTGCCATAATCATGTCAAGATCATAGGCAGGGTAGGGAGCTCCAAGGTTTTCAATGGGGCTTGTGGTACCATAATCATTAGGGTAGTAGGCATTTTCTGTGGTAAAGAATTGACCAACACGGGTGTATTTGTCTGGAAAATTATATTGAAGTGAACCTAGTAATTCTGGATTGTCTGTACTTATGGTATACACTGTTTTTAACAGATCGCGTTTGGTATTTGGGTATGCTTTTTTAAACCGAAATATCTTGTGGCTTGCATAAATTTGGGTTTCCCTATCACTAGCCATGCTTAATACAGCAATGGTATTGTCTTTTTTTTCAGTGATTATTAGGGTCTGCGCATTAGAGATATTTACATGAAAATACAGGCGCTCAGTATCTTCTGAGTTTTGTTGAGACCAGCCCTGCCAAAAGCATGAAAGCAATAAGATCATTGCAATGGGTTTCATTACTCTTGTTTGGTTAAAAGTTGTACTTGACCTTGCAATGCATCAAGCTGTTTTTGCTGCTGCAGGGTGTAGAGGGTAAGTTCCTCAATTTTTTGAAGTAATAGCAAATTCATTTTTTTTAGTTCAAGACCATCTTCTTTTAATTTTTGAGCGCTTGGAATCTCTGGAAGGTGATGATTTTGTTTTAAAAACGCCTCAAGGCTTTTTAAATCAAGCATGCGGTAGTCACCCTTTAGGGCAGAGTATCCCTTGTAATACATTTCAAACACATAATCTGGAGCAACTGCTCCGTTGAGATCTACCAATACTTCTTGGGTGTGAATTTTTCCTTTAACCGTAAGTTTTTGGTCTGGAGTGTTGGTGCCTATGCCAATCATTCCATTTTTCTGTGTAATAGAGGAGAGGTTATTTTGTGCCCCACAAGAGAGACTAACTATTAGTAGCAGCAGGCTAAGGGTTGACGTTTTCATGATGTTGGTATTTTATTTGTTTAAAAGTACAGCATTTTTCTTTACTGATAAGGTGTTTTTGTTAGGCTAATATATAATATATTTGATAGTATCGTTTTTAAACATTTGCTGTGCTATTTAATACCGTTGACTTTGCTGTTTTTTTACCAATAGTGCTGCTGTTGTACTGGAGTGTTTTTAAAAATTCCCTTAGACTTCAAAATATTTTTATTGTTCTTGTAAGCTATTTTTTTTATGCCTGTTGGGATTGGCGTTTTTTAGGACTTATATTTTTAAGTTCTTTGGTAGATTATACCATTGGGCTGCAGTTTAATAAGCCGTTATCACAAAAATATAAAAAATACCTACTGGGTTTCTCTGTGCTGTTTAACCTGGGTCTTTTATTTACCTTCAAGTATTTTAATTTTTTTATAGACACATTTACCAGCGTATTTTCATTTTTCGGAACACAGATACAACCTACTAGTATTTCAATTATACTGCCCGTAGGAATTAGTTTTTACACCTTCCAGACACTTAGTTACACCATAGATTTGTACAAAGAGAAAATAACACCTACCAAAAACATTGTTGCATTTTTTGCGTTTGTGTCCTTTTTTCCTCAACTAGTGGCGGGGCCCATAGAGCGCGCTTCTAGATTGTTGCCTCAGTTTGCTAAGAAAAGAAAATTTGAGTACTCAAAACAGGTGGATGGTTTAAGGCTTATACTAGGGGGTTTGTTTAAAAAAATGGTAATTGCAGATAATTGCGCCCTTCTAGCAAATCAAATATTTGATTCTTACCCAACACAATCTGGAAGCACCTTATTTGCTGGTGCTGTATTTTTTGCTTTTCAAATTTATGGTGATTTTTCTGGTTACAGTGACATTGCTATTGGTAGCTCTCGCTTGCTGGGTTTTGATTTGATGAAAAACTTTAATTTTCCTTATTTGTCTCAAAACATGTCAGAATTTTGGAAACGTTGGCATATTTCACTCTCTAGCTGGTTTAGAGATTATGTCTATATACCACTGGGAGGCAGCAGAGTGTCTAATGGTAGATTGGTATTAAATATTGTAATTGTTTTTTTGGTAAGCGGCCTTTGGCATGGCGCTAATTTAACCTTTGTTTTTTGGGGTGGTATTCATGCTCTTTTTGTAATTCCTGTAATCGTTCTACACAAGAAATATAAAGCCCATGGGCCAAGTGCGCCAGTTGCACTTTGGCGTCAATTATTAAATATAGGAGCCACTTTTACAATGGTAGTTTTAGCGTGGGTTTTCTTTAGAGCTCCAACTATAACAGATGCTTTTGGCTACATAGATATTATATTCTCATCAAGTCTTTTTACCATGCCAATGGTATCAAGAAGTGCACTTTTGTTTGTTTTTCTATACATGATTTGTGAGTGGCTACAACGCCATAGAGCACATGTGCTTGATGTGTCTCATGTATCAAGACCCATTAGGTATTGCATATACTATTTGGTATGCTTTGCTATATTTTACTTTGCCGGTGATTTGCAACCCTTTATTTATTTTCAATTTTAATGCGTAGACTGTATTTAAAAATAGCCTTGTTTTTACTCCCACTTTTGTTGGTGTGGCTTGCTCTTGAAGTTTTTTACCGGCAGGTACCTAATAACTATAGTTATAAAGACCAGCAATTACAAAAAGTAGCTCCAGATGTCCAGACATTGATCATGGGAGATTCGCACGCTTTTTATGGAATAAATCCTGCGTATTTTAAAGACCCTACGTTTAATCTTTCAAATATCAGCCAGTCTTTACTTACTGATGAATTACTTCTAGAAAAACACATTTCAAATTTACCAGCACTTAAGACTGTGTTTATAAACATTAGTTATTTTACGCTCTCTGCCAAAGACAATGCCTTGGAGAGTAATTGGCGCAAGTATTTTTATCATCATAATATGGGAATTACGGCGCCAAGCATTTCTTTTTGGAATCCCCAACGTTATAGCATGGCACTCATACAACGTTTTGATAAGTCAATGGCTTTGGTGCAAAAGTATCATGAAAATTATACCATAGTAAACGCAACACCTCTTGGATACGGCATGCAGGATGCATCTTATATTGTGAAAGATAAAGATGCAATCTCTTTTGTTATTGCCAATAAGCATGAGGATAACAGTCTAGATTTTAAACGCAACACCGCAAGATTACAAAGAATCATTGCCTTGTGTAAAAAGTATGAGGTTGCTGTTGTTTTACTAGAAATGCCAGTATATCCTACCTATTATAATTTGCTTGATACAGAGAAAAAAGAAAAAATTAAATCTGTTCTTACTTCTTTGTCTGGGGTAAATGATACTGTTTTTTACTTGGATTTAAGCACAGACCCTTTATTTGAAAAACAAGACCTAAGAGATGCAGATCATCTCACCAACTCGGGGGCTAAAAAGTGTAGTGAGTATTTAAACGCATATCTTAAAGATGTTGTGCATTTAAAAATAGATAAATAGTATTGTTTTGGTTCTTCTTGAGTGTTTGCCGAATTTTTGTCTTATGATATTAATGTGAGTTTAAACTCTAGGTTTTTATTGAAAATAGAGTCATATTGCTAAAAAAAAATAATAGTATGAAAAAATTTACGTCCTTACTTTTACTGTGTTTTGTTACCCTTGTATATGGTCAAACACCCTGCGAGAATGGAATGGCAGGAGTTTACCCATGTAATGGGTATGATCTTCTTTCTGAAATGACAGTTTCAGAATTCGATTCTACCAACGCTAATGATTCATGGGGTTGGACAGATCCAGATACAGGTTCTGAATATGCCTTAATTGGTTTGTATGATGGTACTGCATTTGTAAATATTGACGACCCAGTAAACCCTGTATATCTTGGAAAATTAGACACACATACAGATCCAAGTCTTTGGAGAGATATAAAAACCTATGGTAATTACGCCTTTGTAGTAAGTGAGGCCTCAGGACATGGTATGCAAGTTTTTGATTTAACTAGATTGCGAGATGTCTCTAACCCACCTGAAAATTTCACTGAAGATGCCCATTACAGTGGTTTTGGAAGTGCTCATAATGTTGTGATTAATGAGGATTCTGGATATGCCTACGGTGTAGGTACCTCAACATATAACGGAGGGCCCCATTTTGTGGATATCTCAAACCCATTAAATCCTACAGCTGCCGGTGGATTTGCTACAGATTCTTACTCTCATGATGGCCAGGTAGTAACTTATAACGGTCCAGATTCAGATTATACCTCCCGAGAAATTTATATTGGTAGTAATACTTCCTTTGTTTCTATTGTTGATATCACAAATAAGTCTAACCCTATATCTATAGCAACTGTTACCTATTCAAACACGGTATATACACATCAAGGTTGGTTTACCGAGGACCATCGTTATTTTATTTTAGGCGATGAAATTGATGAAATTAATCTTGGTTTTAATACAAGAAGTATTGTCTTTGATTTTCAAGATTTAGACAACCCAGAATTACATTTTGAGTATGAAGGCCCAACAGCTGCCACAGATCATAACGGGTATGTGAAGGATGGAATTTATTATTTAGCAAACTATACAGCTGGAGTTAGAATGATTGATATAAGCGGTATAGACAATCAAGATTTTCAAGAAACAGGATTTTTTGATGTGTATCCTAATGGTAATAATGCAGGATATAATGGCGCCTGGAATGTATATCCTTATTTTGAGAGTGGTACCCTTTTGGTAACCACCCTACGATATTCAGACGAAAATTTTGTTCCTGGTATGTTGCTTATTAGAGATAGTAATCTTGCAGGCTCAGATATTAATACTATTGAAGTTTCTATGTATCCAAATCCCGCTAGTGAAACGTTAACCATCGAGGTTCCAAATCAAGATGTGTTTAACGTGTCAATTTTTGATATAGCCGGAAAGAAGCTTTTTCAAACAGAGCAAACAAGCGCTTTAATGACTATAGATGTGTCATCGTTTTCACAAGGGGTTTATTTTGTAACCCTAAATGATACACTAACCAAAAAACTAATAATACAGTAACCTACTTAGTTACTTTTAAAAAACCAAAACTTTATCCCTGTAAAGTTTTGGTTTTTTTGTTTGCAATTTAAGCTAGCGATTGCTTAAAACATTCTTTACTTTTAATGAAATTTATTTGTCTATGAAATATTTCAGCTCTATTATCATTGTTTTATTTTTTACAAATTGCGTGGGCCCAAAGTTGCCCGCAGATTTGTTAATTACCAATGCAAACATTTATACGGTTAATGAAAACTTCGACACCGCAGCCTCCTTTGTAGTAAAAGACGGCCTTATCTTAGAGATAGGTAAAGACGCAGCT